>JACADM010000151.1_pt1 | contig 27201 bp, 50 predicted proteins | sample 7512371 | NCBI WGS metagenome assembly JACADM01 (sample SAMN14389041, study PRJNA612141) | algae metagenome | isolation source: non-axenic algae culture | place: India: Navi Mumbai | collected 2017-01
GTAATAACCTTTTAAATTTCTGGGATCTGAAAGAGTCCCATGCTTCCTCAATGTTAAGGGCAATAGTTGCTTACTATGTAGGGTATATATCTTCACAATTATTTTGTAAAGATATGTTTTGTTTAATAATTATATAATATAGTTAAACAAAATTTAACAAACTTATTTTTGTTCAAGTTTTCATGGTTCATCGTTTTAAGACGATACCATTTTTTGAGATATGTTTTTTGGTGATATGCCCATACCACCAGTTTCGTACTTTTTCTAGCATTTTCTTTACAATCTTTTTCGGTACTTATTCGTTTGAAAAGTACATATATATAAGGTTTTCTAGAGAACTAGACAAATATATGCAGTAAAGTATTGAGTACATCGCCCTTTTACAGGTTTTGTTAACTATAAAACCTGTGCTCTAGCTGTATCTTAGTGCATCAAATTTAAACACTAAATCATGAAAAAATTATTCCTTTTCATTTGTGCGGCCATGGTTTCCGGAATTGGCATGGCACAAATTCAAACACCTCAACCAAGTCCGTATCAGAAAATTGAACAAACAGTAGGGTTGTCCACTGTGACTGTAGAATATTCTAGACCTTCCATGAAGGGAAGAAAGATTTTTGGTGGATTGGTACCTTACGATAAGCTTTGGAGAACTGGAGCGAACAGAAATACGATAGTATCCTTCAGTGATGATGTGAAGATTGGAAGTACCACCTTAAAAGCTGGTAACTATGCGATCTTTACTAAACCGAACCCACAAAGTTGGGAGATTTATTTTTATTCAGACACCAATAATTGGGGAACTCCACAAAAATGGGATGAAAGCAAAAGTTGCAGTCGTGGTTAAAACCGAATCTTTTCCAATGCCTACAACTGTTGAAACCTTTACCATCACCATTGATGATGTCAAACATGACGGTGCAAAATTAGGAATCATATGGGAAAACACTTATGTCGAAGTACCATTCTCAGTACCTACAGATGAAATGGTTACGGCTAGCATTCAGAAAGTGATGGGCGGACCCACCTCTGGTGATTATTACAATGCTGCAGTGTGTATATCAACAGCCGATAAAGATATCGAAAGGCTAAGATGTGGATTGATAAGGCCATTGAAATGCAAGATGAGCCTGCCTTTTGGTACTATCGTCAGAAATCTTTGATTTATGCCAAATCGAGGAGATAAGAAAGGCGCGATTGATGCCGCCAAAACTTCCTTGAATTTGGCTACTGAAGCAGGTAATGCAGACTATATCGCTTTGAATAAGAAGTCTTTGGCTGAATGGGGTGCGAACTAATTCCATTTGAAGATTGAGAATTAAAACGCCCATACCGGGCGTTTTTTATTGAACCATCTTTTTATTTCGTTGCGATATTGAGAAGGTGATTTTCCTGTAAACTCCTTAAACTTTTTATTGAAGTGTGAAAAGTTATTGAATCCACTTTCAAAACAAATATCGGTGATACTGAGATGTTTTTCCGCTAGTAATTTGGAGGCGTGGACCAATCGGTATTCATTTACAAACTGGGTAAAGGTTTTATCAGTTTTGTTTTGAAGTATCTGCTGAATGCTTGTTCAGTCATGCTTACTTTATCTGATATGTCCTTTAAGGTGATTACTTCCTTGAAATGTTCCCCGACGTAGTTGTAAATGGTATCCAATCTTGCAGTATCACGAGGTTTGGACTCCAAAACTACATTTTCCACATTCAGCAGTGTATAATCATCAACCTGGGCCAGTTCATGCAAAATTTTAAAACCCTATAAGACGATCAAAGTGGGATAACTCAAGAAGTGCTTCAATTTTTGGCCCGATGGAATTTTTTTACTTGCTCATGGAAAACAATTCCTTGTTTGTTTCAGTTCAATAACCTCTTAATAGCAGTCATTTCTGAGCATCAAAAATCAACCAAGAAATTCCCTCACTTGAATTACAACTTCACTTTTGTTTTCTGTAAGTCGGTCTGTAAAGCCAAAATGTAGGTTGGCACCTATAAATATAAGGTCACCGTCATTATAATAGGAGATATGATTGCCAATATTCCTTTTCCCCCATTTACATATACAATTTCCATTTCGTGGTAGTGCCATGAGGCTGGATTTTCATCATTGAAGTTCTTGTAATTATTTATAGACAGTGAACTTCCATGGGATGGGGCAATAGATTCGAATTGAGGTTTTTAGCAGGCATTTCTATAAAATTACGCTCAAAGTTACAATAGGGTTTGAAGGTATAGCTGTACAAATTTAACATAAATATGTAATATTTTAACCCTAACCCTTATTTTGATCATTATCTATGTTAAAAACATATAAACCTGCAAAATAAGCAGGAGTGTAGGTGTCTAGAATGCCGCATCTTTGTACTGTTCATTAATCAAAATCGAATAGTTATGAAAAATCTAAAAAATGTTTTGCTTACCGGAATGATACTTTTCACCGTTGCTGCTACAGCTACAAATGAAAAGATTACTTCAGATGGGAATGTGACCATAACCCATGAAGATGAGAAGGTTGAGGTATCTGTCTTAAACATGCAAAATGAAACATATCAATTGTTTATTTACAGTGAAGACGGAACCTTGGTTTTAAAGGTAAATTAGGAAGTAAAGAGCAGAAAAGCCTTTTGACTTTCAAACTGCCGAGTCTGGAACCTATACCTTCAAAGTAATATCTGGTTCTGGTAAGAAAGTTCAGAAAGATGTTAAAATCAGCTAAGTGATTTTAATTTTTGGTCGTTAGAAAGGCAGTGAAAACTGCCCTTTTTTATGGGTGTATATAAGATTTTTCCTTATGGTGTGCCTTCAAACCCTCTCCGTCAAAGTCGTTGTTACCATTTCCTCTACCACCTCGCTGACGCTCTTTTTGCTGGTTAAAGCGATAGGTGAACGACACATTGGAATTGTCTAACACGCCACTGGAACTCGCTGTCGCTAATGAAATTTTCGGTCTGCGTTAGTGAAATTCTTTTCTGGAATTGAAAGGTCCCGAACATTGAAACCAATGGTAGCTTTTTCATCCATGATATCCTTGCTGAACGCCAGATCGACAGATGCTATTCCCTCAAATTCGGTTTGAGCGTTGTTTCGAGGACCACGATAAAAGACATTGGTTTGCCAGTCGATTTTAGGGTAGCGTCACTTTGGCACTTCCACGGGTAAACCAACTTGTGTTTTCAGCACCATAATCAATATCATTAAATACCCCTTCTGTTTTAAATTGGAAGAAGTTAAAGCTTCCCAGATCATAAATCCAATTCTTTGATTTGTGGACAGGTTAATGGGGATGGTTCGGATAATGGGATTCCATTTGGTGTTTCCAATCCTGTATCTTCGAACCCGCTCAAAGGAGTCTGTTTCATACTGGTAGTATACCGAAGAGCTTAAGGTGATTTCATCCCAACGCTTTAGATATCCCAAGTCAAAAGCACTTGCATAAGCTGGGTTTAAATTGGGATTTCCTTGAAAGATATTGGCCTCACTGGATCGGGAGGGAAAAGGATTAACAAACCAACTTCTGGGCCTGTTAATTCTCCGGTTGTAGCCTAGAGTGATATTTTCCCGGGCATCAAGTTCATAAACCAGGTTTACTGTGGGGAAAAGTCCGAGAAAATCTTTATCGAAATTTATATTCAATCCTCCTTGATCAGTGTTGTTGACATCAACAGCAGTGACTTCCCCTATCAACTCGGTGGCCTCTAATCGCAAACCAAGTAGAAATGAAAATTTACCAAATTTGTTCCCATATTGCGTATAGGCTGCCATTACGTTTTCAGTAAAATCAAAGGTATTTGAAATACTATCGTCCTAAAAATCCCCACCCGCAATGCGCTGTTCTTCTAACAAATAATCATTTACATTGTTCTCGTGTACCTCTAAACCCTGCTTCAAACTGGGCATTTTCACCGATGGTAGCACATAATCTGCACAATTAAAACTTCGGTTTCATCCTCTTTTTCTGTAATTCTTTCTGCAGGTAAATTGTCCAGTTCGGAAAGGTATTGAATTCATCAATTAAGGAGTTTTGGGTTTCACTTCCATTCTCCCATTGAAAATCGGCAGTAAGTCGATGTCCATTGGGGTTAAAATCATTGACATAGTTTAAGGAAAGCTGAAAATTCTCATCATCTTCGGTTTCTTCCTCAACCCTGTTTCGGCTTATGGCAAGCGCATTGAGGCATCAAATTCATCTGTGATGTTCGTTGTAAGGTCAATGTCATCGCTCATCCTATAAAATGCCGATCCAGTAATGGATGAAGTTTCCGTTAGGAAATATTCCATACCTAAATTGGTATTGAACCCCGTTCTATTGCGATCATATTCACGACTTTCATTGACAAGGGATTGTTCACTTGATCCCCTAAATAGGTGTTGTTAAATTGTGCATTTCCCGGTCTATCAGTATCCCGAACGCCGGTGGTATTGAAAATATTGAATTTATCGGTTCGGAGATTGATATTGGCAGTTACGGTACTCCCTAATGGATATGTCATATTGGCCTGCAAGGATCCGTTTAACCCTAAGGTTTCTCTTTAAAATGATATTTAATATACCGGCAGTTCCTTCTGCATCATATCGCGCGGAAGGGGATGTAATGACCTCCACTCGTTCAATGGCCTCAGCAGGGAGTTGTCGTAGGGCATCGGTATCTCCAAATCCTGCAATGGCAGATGGTTTACCGTTAATAAGTATAAACATTGCCGCGTAATGCAATGGCGCCATCAACATCAACGGTTACCGATGGTACATTGTTCAAAGCATCACTAACCGTAGCTCCACTGGTGGTTAAATCTTTCCCAATATTATAAACTTTCTTGTCCAATCGAATTTGAACTTCTGTGGTTTCGGCTCGAATCACCACTTCGTCCAAGCTTTCCGAATCCAGCGCCAAATACATGGTGGGTAAGGTGGTATTTGAAGTAAGTTGCCTGTTTTCAATCCGTTTGGTTCGTAGGAGATGAATTCAAATTGAATGGCATAGGTGCCTACGGGAACTTTTATTTCGTAAGCTCCATTTAAATCTGTTACACCACCCGTAGCGATCTTTCCATCTGGGTCAATAAAAGAAACAGTTGCATACTCCAAAGGATATTCCGTGCCTTGCTCCAAGACTTTTTTCACCTTTACCTTTATTTCACGGGAACGATTGTTTTGCCCGTAAGAAATAAAGAATGAAAAAGGAGTAGGGAAGTATTAATTTACGCATGGGTTAATGAACTTTGCCCACGAAATTAACTTTCGTGCAAAGCATGCTGCCAAATTTCTGTTAAACTTTTATAGAATTTCCTTAACAGAAGAAGGGGTCTGCCAATCACGGCTTTGCCATTTTTCACCACAATCGGACGTTCTATTAGTTTAGGTTTTGAGCTAAGATTTTGTCAGTTCTTCATCTGTCCATTCTTGCCTCCTTTGAATTGTTCCTTCAAATGCTTTCATTTTTTCGAATCAATTTATCGGGGTAATTGAAGCATACCAAGTAATTCTTTCAATCGTTTTTCAGTTGGAGGATTTTCCAAATATTTAATGATTTCAATGGATTCATTGGCCGCTTCTAAAATCTGTAAGGTTTCCCTCGATTTTCGGCATCTTGGGTTATGGTAAATAGTGGTCATTAGGTATTTTCTGTTTTATAAACTTGACTCAAAATGTGCTGGGTTTCTTCAAGCGATTTAAACACTTCTTCAAAAGTCTTACCTTGTGTTCGTTGTGCTCCCATGGCATTGCCAAATTGAGCTGCCTTGGTGTAATTTCCTGGGTAATTCAATAAACTGAACGCAATTCCGCGAAGGAATCTCCGCATCCTGTAGTATCCACTACATGGTCCACCGGCACAGATGGCACTAATTCCTGTTGTAAAAGGCCATTATTAAGGGTGTATACCATGACCTCTGGAATCCAATGTCACGTACAAGGCCTTGAGTCCGTGTTTTAAAACAATAATCTGCGAAAATTGGAAGTTGGTCTTCTTTAATTTCATCGTTATTTTAAGATCTTCCAATGAATATTCATTTTGAAACCAACTACAATTGGCTTCTTCCAAATTCATCTTTAAACATCAATATAGGGTAACCACAAATCTCGATCAACCCAGAACTTCGTTACTCTTTCACCCCGTACGGTAAGTGGTAGTAGGACCGTGGGCATCAAATACAATGGCTGCATTGCTATTTTCCTTTATGTAAATCAAAAGTTTCCAGCGGTACTTCATAATCGGTCACCGGGACACAAACAAATACATCACAATCCAAAAGCGATGCTACATCTTCTGGCATAAGAGGAGGCATAAAGGCTGTTTTTTCTTCACGTTTATTTTGATCCACAAAGCGTAATTGAATTACATCCCCTTATCTGCTTTAGAGGATATGTTTCCCGTATGAATATTGGAATAGGGCTGGAACAAGGTCTTTATCGCGTTTTCATCTTGTTTCGCACATGGGTAACCGGATAAATTTCGCCAGCATCACCCAGTAAATTAGATATAGCAATGGCCGTGTGGGTAGCACACCCATATTTTGAATAATTTCATTGTGATGGGTAATGATGTAGTCCCTAGGGATAGGTCCCAGCACTGCGACTTTATGTTTTTCATACGTAAGTGTTCATTGAATTGATTGAAATTACAAAAACTAAGGAATTTATAGGTTTGCAACCTTCACTCCAAGGGCTTGCAAATTGGCCTTAAGGGTTGGAGCATTTTGAAATGCAGCGCATGAAGTCCATTTCCTGTGCACCTTTTACATTGTGAATGCTATCATCTATAAACAGTGCCTTATCGATTTATCCTATACCGTTGAACCATTCGGTTGTAAATTTCGGATGTGGTTTCCGGATGCCTTCATCCCCACTAACAAAAATCCCATCAAACCATTGCAACCAATCAAACTTTTTAAGGCCTCGGAAATGTTTCGCCGCTCCAATTGGTAAGGGCGTACACCGAATGGTCTGATTGATGGACTAAAACCTAAAATATCCAAGGTATCTTCATGTGCATAGCCTAACATTTCGTCCCACCTTCCGTAGTACATTTCAGTAATTCCTTGTACTGAGAAAGAGGGCAATGCGTTCCTTAGTGGCTTTTTCAATGGGGTACCCGGCATCCCGATTCATGTTCCATTCCCTTGAACAAATATGGTCCAGGAACCAATTCATTTTTGGCGGTTTCCCGAAATTCTTTTAAGAAAACATATTTGATTCCAGTCTATTAAGACGCCTCCTAAATCAAAGATAATTGTATTAATTTCTGCCATTGCAATATTAATCCCTATTTGGATACCAATCCAGCTGTTTTACTTCAATGGAGGCATTCCCTTCATTTACCAATTCCTTAAACTTTGCAACATCACTCAAACCGTCTGTTCCTCTGTAATGATATGGATAAACTGTTGAAGGACCAAATTCAACTACGGCACTTGCAGCACTTTCCACCGTCATGGTGTATGGAAGGTTCATACAAACAAAAGCCATATCAATATTTTCAAGATTTCTCATTTCCGGGATATCCTCGGTATCACCAGATATGTAGATGCGCCGATCATCCCTTTCAATAACATAGCCATTCCCTCTTCCTTTTTGATGAAATTTGAGCGCTTCTTCCAGATTTACATGAATCCATACCTTTCTTTAATATCACCATTGTCCAAAACATCCAATTGTGGGGCAAAGATTCGAGTAAATCATCGGCGACCGCTTGGGGACTATCAACTTTGTTTTAGTTTGGCAACTACTTGCAGGGTTTCCACATTCAAGTGATCACCATGGATATCGGTAACTAATATCAAATCGGGTGATTTAAACCCCTCAAACGCTCCGCACCACCCACAGGATCTACGTATAGGGTGGTATCATTCCATTCCAATACCATTGTAGCATGGGAAATTGGATGAATCTTTATATTGTTTTCTTGTGGAGTGGAAACTTCCACAGTCTCTTCGGAAGCAGTTGTTGCAGTAGCTTCTTTGGTTCCATCCTTACACCATGTGAACGTCAACAAAATCAATAGAAAACGATGGCAATTCTCATATTTTTTCTTTTAAAGATAGGGGATTTTTCCTTAGATTCAAATGGCAAACATTTCACCATTTAATGTTACTTCTTTATAAGGACCATCGTTTTCTAAGGGGACTTCCACAAATCCATATTTCTTATAGATGTGTAGCGCATTTTTAGTTTGGTGTTGGGTAGAGCATAAGGTGTTTCTTTTGGGAAAGCTGCAAAATCCAAGCAGTAGGTTAGTAGCTTTTGACCAATTTTCTGTCCCCTGTAACTTTTGGAAACAGCCATCTTTGTAAGCTCATAAACCGTATCATTTGTAGGGATTAATGCCACAGTAGCAATGGCTTTTTCTCATGAAGTACAAAGAAAATATGTCCGCCACGGTTCAAAATGTATTTGGGGTTGCTCAGTACCTCTTCATCAAAAGGTTCAACATAGAAATAGGATTGAAGCCATTCTATATTTAAGTTGTAGAAGGCTTGGGCAAAATCTGAATGGTAAGAAATAATTTTCATTTTGAAATTACATCACTAACAAGGAATGCCAAGGCTTTACCCACTTGATTGGGAAAAGCCTCGAAAGCAGGAGCCCCTTCGCAAAAATGAAAATAGGCTACATGTTTTCGGGAAGCAAAGAACTTAACAAAGTACCGTGCTTCTTCCAAGGTAAATCCACTAGGTGTTTGTGCACTGCTGCCCATACTTGCGATGGAATCCAAGTCAAGCTCTACCCCAAAAGTATCATTGACAATAAATTTACGGATTGCTTCAAGACTGCTTTCCAGGGAAGTTTTCCCATAGATAAAATCCTCAAAAGATGCACGAATTTGATCTTTGTGTGCATTCAATTGTTCAAATATAGCTGCCGAAGTATAATTGCGTTGCAATCCAAGAATGGTATATTTACTTAGATATTCTTCTTCCATCGTATAAGAAAACCCATTACCACTATGACGATGCTCCAAGCTCTAAAATCGGAATGGGCATCCATATTGACGCAATGTATGGGTTTGTCATAAGCTTGTGCAGCTCCTTTATGTTTCCATAGGCGTTATTATGTCCGCCACCAATAATAATTGGTATTTTGTTTAAGCTGATGATACGGGAAACTACGGAAGTAACTTGATCGTCCAATGTTTTAATGATGCTCCCTATTTTCGTTGGAAAAAAGGGATCATCAGTTTCAGGGATTGTACTTCAGCCATGGCCTTGTTGCATGCCAACTCACCAAGGATAATTGTATGCTCCGGTTGGGTAAGGTCATTCAGCTTGTACATTGCAAAGCGCCTCACACATGAGGCCCAGGCTTTGATGTTCCCGGTCTTCCATGATTTGCACAACACCAATATCTTCTGGTATTCCCAAGATCACATACTTGGCAGGCATTCCTTTAACGCTTGCCAGCTATCAACCACACTACTTTTTCGCCAAACTTTTCCTCACCCCAACGCCAGCGTGATGCTCTTTAATTTTCACGATTGTAAAAGATCATGTCACTCATAAAGGCACTCCATTTAAAATGACTTGTTTGATATGATTGGTTGCAAAAGCATATGGTGATAGCCGTAGGAGGGCACTGGATTCGAAATGAGTACATTCCCTGCTTTTCCCCTTGTAATGGAACCATGTGAATTTTGAAGTCCCATAGCATAAGCTCCATTGATGGTAGCTGCATTAATTGCCTCTTCGAGTCATGTTCATTTTATGCATGCCGAGGCCACTATAAAGTTCATATTGCCAGTAGGGGAGGAGCCTGGGTTGAAATCTGTAGCTACTGCAATGGCAGACCTGCATCGATTATTTTACGCGCAGGAGTGTATGGAATGCCAAGAAAAAAGAACAAGCTGGAAGTGCCACTGGCATGGTTTCAGAGGATGTAAGGGCCTCTAAATCTGAATCATCAAGAAGTTCCAAGTGGTCAACACTCAGGCGTTGTATTTAACCCCAAAGCTACACCACCTAGTATGTTGAACTGGTTGACGTGTATTTTAGGCCGAAGGCCATACACTTGTCCTTGCTGAAGAATTTTTCTGTATCCGCCACTGAAAAGTATCCCTGTTCACAGAAGACGTCAATATACTCTGCGAGACCTTCAGCGACCCTAGGAATCATGGTATTGCATACCCTGTCAATATAGCCTTCCTTTATCTTTAAAATCTGCAGGTAGGCATGTGCTCCAAGGAACGTGGTTTTATGGTTATTGGATATTTTTCTCCAGTTTTGGCCACCCTCAACATTTTCAATTCAGCCTCAACCGTGAGCCCATATCCGCTTTTATTTCAATGGCACCGGTTCCCAAGGACATTACTTCCTCTAGGCGCTTTGATGATTGCTTTAACAAGGCGTCTTCTGATATCTCTTGAAGTTTTGCGCACTATTGAGAATGCCACCGCCTTTATCTGCAATTTCTTGGTAGGTTAGTCCGTTGATTCGATCCACAAATTCCTGTTCGCGATTACCGGCATAGACCAAATGCGAATGGCTGTCACACCATGCAGACCATACCAGGGAACCCGTGCAATCAATGGTTTGATCTGAATGGATTCGGGCATCGAATCCATAGCGCCGTAATCTTCGATGATTCCATTATTCAATAAAAGCCAAGCATTTTTAAAGTGGGAAGGTTCTTCATCTCAGAGCCGCTTACCCAATTCACGGATGGTTCCCTGCACTGAAGCAACTCTTGAATGTGTTTCAATAAAACTTTCATTATCCAAAGATAGCAAAGCTGATGAGGATTTTATACATTTAAGCCTCTAAAATTACAAGCGATGAAGCTTCGAAAAATAGGACCCAACACCATTTGCACCCACGTTGGTGAAATCAAGGATGAACAGTTTCATGGTGCCATTTCACCACTTTATATGTCGAGCTCTATGCCTATGAAGGGGTTGATGTAAAACGGTACCTAAGGTACTTCAACACGCCCAATCAAGAGGCTTTGGGAAAAAGATAGCGGCTTTGGAACATTGTGAATCTGGTATGCTTTTGCCAGCGGAATGGCTGCCGTAAGTACTTCTTTGTTAGCATTTTGGGCAAGGGATCATGTAGTGGTTCAAAAGACCATTTATGGAGGTACGTTTAATTTTATTGAAGAGAGTTTCCAAAATATGGTATAGAATATGATTTTACGGACGGGTTCTCTAAAGCCGATTTTGCTTCAAAATCAAATCCAATACCAAGGTCATTTATGTAGAAACCCCATCCAATCCATTGATGATGATCACCGATCTCGAAATGATTACTAAGTTGGCCAAAGAGCATCAGCTCATTTCGATGATTGATAATACCTTTGCTTCGCCAATCAATCAAAACCCTGCCGATTTTGGTATCGACATTATCATTCACAGTGCTACCAAGTATATGGGTGGCCATAGTGATATTTGTGCAGGTGCCGTCGCTGCTTCCAAAGAGCATATGGATCGTATTTGGAACTTGCAAAACCTGGGCGGAAGTTTGAGCGACTATACGGTGTGGCTTCTTGAGCGTAGTATTAAAACCATGGGAATCCGCGTGAAAGCGCAAAACCGAAATGCCAAGAAAATTGCCAAATGGCTTGATAAGCACCCACTGGTGGATCACGTTTATTATCCCGGTCTTAAAAGCCACCCAGATCATGTGCTGGCTAAAAAAATGAAAGGATATACGGGGATGTTATCGTTTGAGTTGATTCCTACCATTCAACCAGAAAAGTTTTTAGAGGCCTTACTCCTCATAAAACCATCGATGAGTTTAGCAGGGTAGAATCTACTATTCTATCGCCACAAAAAACGTCACACGCTTTGCTTTCCGATACCGAAGAAAGCGGCAAGGTATTGCCGATGGGTTACTTCGATTATCCATTGGAATCGAAAATAAAAGACTTGATTGCCGATTTAGAACAGGCATTTCAAGCTGTAGCAACCAAGGAAATAGAAGATATATCATCATGAAACTAGATATTTTGGCTATCGGGCACACCCGATGATGTGAAATGAGCTGTGGGGCAACGATTGCAAAGAGATTGCCAAGGAAAAGGATCGTAGATTTAACGCGCGTGAATTGGAACCCGGGAACTGCCGAAATCGGGGATAAGGAAGCAAAGGAGGCAGCAACCATTCGAGGTGTTGAACTTCCGGGTGAATCTAAAATTTGCAGATGGCTTTTTGTGAATGATAAAAACCATCAACTGGAACTCATTAAAGTGATTCGAAAGTATCAACCAGATATTGTACTCTGCAATGCTATTTCAGATCGTCATATAGACCACGGAAAAGGGAGTCGATTGGTGAGTGATGCTTGCTTTTTGAGTGGACTACTAAAATTGAAACCACAGTTGATGGTGTCAAACAAACAAAATGGAGGCCCCAACATGTCTATCACTATATCCAATGGGATGAATTAAAGCCGATTTTTGAAGTTGATGTCACAGGATATATGGATCAAAACTGGAAGCGGTATTTGCATATAAGAGTCAGTTCTATGACGAGAACAGTGATGAGCCCAAAACACCCATTTCCTCTAAGAATACCATGGAAAGCTTGAGTTATAGAAATCGGAATTTAGGACGATTGATCGGCACGGAATATGGGGAGGGATATATTGCTGAACGGTACCCTGCCGTTGATTCATTGAATGATTTGATATAATTTTTTAATAGTATTGTGGAACGTTGCAAATTCAATTATATTTGCAGCCGCTATTTGAAATAAATAGTGATATGGTGGTTGTAGCTCAGCTGGTTAGAGCGCCGGATTGTGGTTCCGGAGGTCGCCGGTTCGAAACTGGTCTTCCACCCAAAGTAAAGCCTTCAACAACTATTGAGGGCTTTTTATGCATTTTGAAGCTTAAGGATAAAAAAGGCGCTCGAGTTCCGAGCGCCTTGATAGTAGTATTATAATTTATGCTTCTTGGGGTGAAGACTGTTGAACTGCTAAATTATAGATCACAAGCCCGAAGCCAATCTTATTAATGGCATCTGCTATATTATAAAATACATCCATACTAAGTCCACCGAAGATTCCATCATACCATCCAGGTGTTCCAGCCATATAGCCTATTGGATAAATTGCCCATCCCACCAATACAAACCAGCATAAAATTTTGTGGGCACTTTGGACGGATCCACCTGCCTTTTGGCAATTTTAGAAGCTCCACCAAGCCAAATTTCATAGACAATGGCAAAATAAGCCAAACTGAAATGAGACCCAAATTTGTGCATTATCCCTATCTACGCCTTCTCCAAAGTATCCCGTAACTAACATTACTACTGAAAGAAATATTAGTTTCCACATCAATGATTTTTAGCTCCTGCCACCTTCAAAATCAAATAAAATTCAACACACATCAACGGAACGGTAAGTATCCAATCCACGTACCAAAAAGGTTGGGGATTCCATATTTATGCTCCAATAATCCCGCATGTACCAATAATGTACTGCTGCAATAAAGGTGATTAACCTCGAAACCAGGATTGAAGTTTTCCATTTTCTATCAAAATTATTCATAGAAAAAAGAAAATGCAGATGCCGCCATCATGGCCATACATCCAACGAAAAAGGTAAAACCTACATAATCATCTGGGGCCAATTTTGGCACCAGGGAAATAAAATTTGCGATAGTTTCCATAGTATTTTTGTTTAAGAGTTTCACTATAAAGTTAAACAATATAATGTTAAAAGATTATTAACATACCGTATTAAATTTTATAAATCTGATAATTTTAGGGCATGAATTATGAGAAAATAGCTGTTTTGCTACACTTCTTAGCCTTTGGTTGACGAACTTCTTATCTGGCACCTACCAAGATTACCTGGCACTTTTTAATATTTTCTGTAGGAATTTTACACGGAAGCAATGACCTATCATTAGTTTCTAGAATTTCTATCAAGAGAAATTTGATCAATAACTTTCTTTCCTTCTTCATCTATATTCTGGTCGTATTAATCGCAGGGTTATCGTTTTACTATGTTCCAACAATTGCACTTTTATTGTTCGTTTTATTTAGTGCATTTCATTTTGGGAACAGCATTGGTATCTTATTTTGAAGAACACGAATAATTTTTGAAGCATTTGTTCTTTTGATTTATGGGATGCTACTATTCTTTATGTTATTCTATTTTAACATAGAGGCAACTAATGAAGTCATCGGAAGCATTGCACAATTGCAAATTATGGAGAATTGGATGCTCTATGGCCTTGGATTAACTGTAGTTTTATTTTTATATCTTGTTGGCAATTTTAAAACTAAAATAGATTGTCTTTCTCAAAAATTTACTTTGAAACATTCAATCTATTGATTTTTCTAATTGTATTTAAATATGCTACTCTAATTTGGGCATTTTCCATCTACTTTATATTCTGGCATAGCATACCTTCCATGCTAGAGCAAATTAGATTTTTGCATGGATCCATTAGCCTCAACAATTTTGGCAGATTCTTGAAATCTTCAATAATCATTTGGTTGCTCTCCATTGAACCTTGGGGCAGTCATTTTATTATTCCAAAAAATACGGAAATGATATATCCCTTTATATTTGCCGGATTAGGAGCGATTACATTTGCTCACTCCTTTGTCATCAATAAAATGTTTAACCTTAAATAAAACTGGGGTTTACTTCAACTTATCAGCGGTGATCCTTTCTGTTCTGTTGGCAACTTCCCAAGCGGTTTGAAAGATCAATTGTGCCCGTTTGGCCATCAATTCATATTCAATTTTATCCGGAGTGTCCGTGGGCTGATGATAATCTTCATGAACCCCATTGAAATAAAAGATAATCGGGATATTATGCTTTGCAAAATTATAGTGGTCACTTCGGTAATAAAAGCGGTTTGATCATTATCGTCATTATAGGTATAATCAAGCTCCAACCCTATGTATTCTGAATTGACCATTTCAGAAACATCATGTAATTCCCGACTTAATTTGTCACTCCCAATAAGGTATATATAATCGGGGAATCTACCTTGTCTGGATCGATTCTTCCAACCATATCGGTATTTAAGTTACATACCGTGTTTCTCCAAAGGAAAGATTGGGTTTTCTGTGTAATACTTTGAACCGTAAAGCCCAATTTCCCACCGGTGACATGTAGGAAAAGCAAAGATCTTTTAGGACCATTCCCATCTTTCACAGCCTGTTGGAATGCTTGCGCAATTTCCATGCTTACCGTTCCACTTCCATCGTCATCGGCCCCGTTATATATTTCACCGTTTTCATTCCAACATGGTCATAATGGGCGGAAAGTACTATGACTTCTTCGGAAACTCAGAACCTGGGATAAAGGCTACCACATTTTCAGAATCCTTATACTTATTTGACTTGTTGAAGTATGAGGAAGGTATTTCTGAAAATAATCGTCGCCCTGCAAATGGACTGCCGATTCCTTGGGAGAGGTAAAAAGTTTTCAAATAAGCTGCAGCCATTTCTGGCCCGGTTCCTGTCATCCGTCCTTGCATTTTATCATCAGCAAATTTAAAAAGATGCGTTCTTAAATCTTCAGCAGTAATGGTTTGAGCATAATCTACACGGGTAGATTTCTGAGCGGTGGAATCAATTTTGCTTTTGGAAGAATTACAAGAGAGAAATGAAATTAAGGCCAAAGCCAGGAATAATTGTTTCATAGTAGTAAAATTTAAAGCAAAATATAATTCCTCCCCTGCTAGCTTCCTAAAATTTTCTAAAAATGAAAATTGATTTGTCACGACTCAGCGAAGTTTTATAAAATGAATTGTTAAAAAAATTAAAGTGGCCATCTGTATGGGTAATTTCATCTACACAGTTGTTTAATAAATAAATGTAAACCTTAAACAAAATTAGCTATGAAAAACTTTATTCTTTCTCTTTTCGTGGTGTGCATGACCACGACGGTTTTGTCACCAAAGTGCACGCGTTCAAATTATTCACAATTCTGCAGATGCAGCTGCCGCCGAGGTAGATGTGTATGTAAACGATAACCTAGCCTTAGATGATTTTGCTTTTAGAACAGCAACTGAATTTTAACGCTACCAGCCGATGTATCGCTAAGCATCGATATAGCCCTGGCAACAAACAAGTTCTGGAGATTCAATATATAACTTGACCACCACACTTGCTGATGGTGAAACGTATGTGGTGGTTGCCGATGGTATCGTGAGCCCCACAGGCTATAACCCTGCACCCGCCTTTAATTTAGAGGTGTATGCCGGAGCACAGGAAACTTCGGCGAATCCATCTAATACAGATGTGCTCATTCACCACGGAAGTACCGATGCCCCAACAGTAGATATTTTTGAAACATTAATCGGAATTGGGCTTATCGCCACGATTTGGAATATACCGACTTTAGAAGTTCTTACCACCAATTTTTGATGCGATTGAGGTGCGTGATGAAACAGGATCGGTAACGGTTAAGGCTTACGATCTGCCCATGCATCTTTAGGTTTGGCAGGAACTGCTGTCACTGCAGTGGCTTCTGGCTTCTAGATCCATCTAATAGTAATGGAGCTGATTTTGGAATTTGGGTTGCCAACAGGTTATTGGTTCCACTACCCGAATCTACTGCACGTTCGTCATTTCACAATTCCGCCGATGCAGCAGCTTCAGAAGTGGATATTTATTTAAATGATGCATTGGCATTGGATGACTTTGCATTCAGACTGCTACAGAATTCTTGGATTTCCCTGCAGGGTTGGAATCGAGATTGCGGTTGCACCAGGAAACAGCACGAGTGTGAATGACGCCATCGCTACGTTTCCACTTTACGCTAACCGTAGACGAAACTTATGTGGTTGTCGCAGATGGTATTGTGAGTCCAAGTGGTTACGATCCTGCACCACCTTTGGTTTGGAAATTTATACCACGGGTCGTGAAGCAGCATCCGATCCCACAGAAGTAGATCTCTTGGTACACCATGGAAGCACAGATGCTCCAACGGTTGATGTAGTTGAAGTAGGAGTAGGAGCTGGAACAATTGTGGACGACATTGAATACACGGATTTTCAAGGTTATTTGGAATTGCCCACTGCAGATTATGCATTGGAAGTTAGGGATGAAACAGGGGCGGTTACAGTGGCTGCCTATGAAGCACCGCTTGCAACCTTAGGATTGGAAGGTGGAGCAGCCGTAGCGGTTGCCTCCGGATTTCTAGACCCTTCTGTGAATAGCGATGGTCCTGCCTTTGGAATTTGGGTAGCCTTGCCTTCGAGGTCCAATGGTTCCACTACCGGAATCTACAGCAAGAGTGCAGGTCATTCATAATTCTGCCGATGCTGCAGCTGAAGTAGATGTTTATATTGGGGTGCATTGGCTGCTGATAACTTTGCATTCAGAACGGCAACTCCATTCATCGACTTTCCTGCTTCGGTAGAAACAGAAATTGCTATTGCGCCACCAAATAGCACCAGTGCAAATGATGCTATTGCTGTATTTCCAGTTACGTTAAACCGATTAGAAACTTATGTGGTAGTAGCTGATGGAATTGTTAGTCCAACAGGATATGACCCTGCACCAGCCTTTGGTTTGGAAGTATTTGCAGCTGGTAGGAGGCCGCATCTGATCCAGCGAATACCGATGTTTGGTACACCACGGTTCAACAGATGCTCCAACGGTGGATATCGTTGAAGTAGGAGCAGGGGCTGGTACCATTGTAGATGATATTTCTTATACGGAATTCCAAGGTTATTTGGAATTGCCAACAGCAGATTATACGATTGATGTCCGTGATGAGACAGGAACAACCACAGTAGCTTCTTACGAAGTTCCATTAGCGGCATTGAATCTTGATGGTGTGGCATTGGTTGCGGTAGCCTCTGGATTTTGGATCCTTCTGTTAACAGTAACGGACCAGAATTTGGAATATGGGTAGCCTACCTGCAGGTGGGGATTTGGTTGAACTTCCAGAAGCAGTTATTTTGGACAATGAATCCTTTAATGCTTCCGAATTTGCTATATACCCGAATCCAACTTCAAATATTTTGAACTTGAAAGGATTGGATAATTCAGACTTTTCTATTCAAATTGTTGATATGCAAGGTCGCATCTTAACTACTGATTTTAATATGGATGGTTCTGGTAGTATGGATGTAAGTACCCTAGCATCTGGTTTATACCACCTTATTATTTCAAATGAGAATCGCATTATTGCTATAAAAGCCTTTGTGAAGCAATAACCCTGACGTTTAATTTCAACCTACAACCCGGTAATTTTATTATCGGGTTTTTTTATCTTTAAACTTTAACATAAACTTTTAACAAAGAACGTATAGTCTTAATATTTTAGACGCTTGATGATAACATATTCACTGAAATATTTTTTTCCATCCTATGGTGTGCAGTTTAATGACTCCTACCATCACGCCTTTAGTAGCCCAGGACTGGTATCGAATGGTAGTATCTGCTTCCAATGAGGAGGAAAACAATCATAACCAACAAGAAAATCAACAGCTTGGTGAGGAGAAAAAATTGTTTTGTTACGATTTTGATTTCCTTGCACTTCTGAAAAACACAAAGGATTCTGAAAATAACTTTTTTATTTGGAAAAATCGTTGTCCATCTCCTATGATATACTTTCCCTCTCGAGCTAAAGGTGTAGCCAACATTTAACTATTATCCACCTTTAGATTTTTTTATCATGTTTACATTTAAAAACGATCTCCCAGCGAGTATCGTCGTATTTTGTAGCACTTCCCTTTGTTTGGGAATTGCATTAGCCAGTGGTGCCCCTCTGTTCTCTGGTCTAATCGCAGGTATTGTAGGGGAATTGTTGTAGGATCATTAAGTGGTTCCCAGATTGGAGTCAGTGGTCCGGCAGCTGGTCTTGCAGCCATCGTATTGGCAGCAATAGGTACCCTAGGAGGGTATGAAAACTTTTAGTAGCCGTTGTATTGGGCGGTTGTATCCAATTGTTATTTGGTGTGCTTAAAGCCGGGATCATCGGTTATTATTTTCCTTCCTCGGTTATCAAAGGAATGCTTACGGGAATTGGTATTATCATCTTTTAAAGCAAATTCCACACTTTTTGGGTACGATGCCGATCCAGAAGGGGATTTTGCTTTTATGCAAATGGATGGTGAAAACACCTTCTCAGAACTGATCAACATGTTTGATTATATCAGTCCTGGAGCGACAATCATCGCGGTTGTAGGTTTGGCAATTCTTATCCTATGGGAAAAGTGCTGACCAAAAACATAAATTTTTCAGTTGGTACAAGGACCTTTAGTTGCCGTTGTACTAGGTATTATTTTTATATGTTTGCCCAAGGAACTGATTATGCCATAAGTCCAGAACACTTAGTAACTGTTCCTGTTCCAGAAGACGCAAGTTCCTTCTTTGCCCAATTTACCTTCCCTAATTTTGCGGTAATTACCAATACCGATATTTGGGTAACGGCCTTTACCATTGCATTGGTAGCAAGTTTAAACACTTTGTGTGTGGAAGCCACAGACAAATTGGATCCGATAAGCGGGTTACCCCACCAATCGGGAGCTTCTGGCACAAGGAACCGGTAACGTGATTTCCGGATGATAGGAGGGCTTCCTATTACCCAGGTAATTGTAAGGAGTTCTGCCAACATACAATCTGGTGGTAAAACGAAAGCTTCTGCCATTATCCACGGATTTTTCCTTTTAGGATCTATCATTATCATACCAACCATTATCAATAAAATCCCACTGTCTGTCTTGGCAGCAATTCTTTTGGTTGTAGGCTATAAACTTGCTAAACCTTCCTTGTTCAAATCGATGTTTAAAAAGGATGGAAACAGTTTGTTCCGTTTATAGTAACCGTAGTAGGTATTGTTTTCACCGACTTGCTTGTTGGTATTGGACTGGGTCTTGGAGTGGGTATTGTGGTTATTTTGATCAAAAGCTACCAGAATTCACATTTCCTTCATATCAAGGATGTGAGCAATGGAAAACACAAAATTAAAATGACCCTTGCTGAAGAAGTAACATTTTTCAATAAAGGCGCCATTCTAAAAGAACTGGAAAGCCTACCAAGGGATACCTATTTGGAGTTGGATGTTCGACAGACCCGTTATTTGGACAATGATATTATAGAAATCCTTGATGATTTTGCATTTAAAGCCAAAGAGCGGAATATTGATATCCATCTCATTTCAGAAAAGGGAAGTTGAAAACCCCGACAGTTTTATTGAGTTTTCAGCTCCGACCTAAAACGCCTAATACCTTTGGATTATGAAAACCAATAAACGCAAACAGAAAATATTGGTGTTAACCGATTTGGAATCGAACACAAACACCCTTTTAAAGAACTCGTTGAGTCTGGCTCAAATGATATCAGCCGACATTCAACTATTCCATGTCAAAAGCCAACTGAGGTTGTGGGCAGGGAAAGTCAGTTGTCGGCAATTCGAAGTATCAAACAAGAATTTGTTACGGCTGAAAAGAAATTAAAAGAGCTAGTTACGTCTGCAGCTAAGGAACATGCAATCCATATGGACTTTCATTTGGCTATAGGTCCAATTAAAGCGGAAATAAGTAACTTTATTAATCATTATCAACCCTGATGTGATTGTATTGGGTAAACGTAAGTCCAATCCATTTAAATGGGTGGGCGATAGTATAACGGAATATGTTGTAGAAGCATTTGACGGTACGGTGTTGCTTATGGATTCAAAGAGGCGTATCGATGTCAACCAAGAACTATCCCTGGGTATTTTAAATGACCTGGATACCTTGGAAGAAGGGAGATGGGAATATGAATTGATTAAGAATCGAAGCATCCCCTAAGTCCTTCCGAATTGGTGAAGCAGTGGAAAAGAAAGAACAATCGCATGGCCCACGGTAGATTATGTTTTGAACATGGAGATGCCGCATTGAAAAACTTGGGCAATTATGTTTCAAAGAATAACATTCAATTGTTGTTTATGAATCGTGAATCATCTAAAAATAATGTGTCCAAAACGAGCCTGCCGAGCCTCAAGTCCTTTTGACACATTTAAATGTCAATTTGGTGATGGCGGGAAGACCAAAATCAATTACTTAAAATAGAAAATTCAACTATATGAAAGCACATACACAAGAAACCCAAGCCCAAATGACACCAGACAAGGCTTTGGAAGTCCTTAAAGAGGGAAATAAGCGATTCGTGAATGGTTCCATGGCTCATCGGGATCTCAATGAGCAAGTCAATGATACTTCTACAGGGCAATATCCGTTTGCAAACCGTATTGCACTGTATTGATAGCCGGTATCCGCCGAGTTACTTTTGATCAAGGTATTGGTGATGTATTCAGTATTCGTATCGCAGGTAACTTTGTAAATGAAGATATCCTGGGAAGTATGGAGTTTGCATGTAAATTGGCTGGGACGAAGCTATTGGTTGTTTTAGGGCATACCAGTTGTGGAGCCGTCAAAGGTGCCTGTGATCATGCTAGAATGGGGAATTTAACAGCCCTAATTCATAAAATTGAGCCCGCCGTGGCTGCAGTAAAAGAACCTTCCGATGAAAGTGAACGAACCTCTAAGAATTTAGATTTCGTAAATGCCGTGGCCAAAAGAACGTGGAAATGGCGATTGCCGATATTCGGGATCGTAGCTCGGTTCTGAAGGATATGGAGGATACGGGAGCTATCAAAATTATTGAGGTATGTATGATATCTCCGATGGTTCGGTTACGTTTTATGAATAAATAAGATTTTTACTTTAACATGAAGAAAAGCGCATCTGTTTTGATGCGCTTTTTTATTCAATCATGAGTTTGAATACCTGTCTGGACTCCAAACCACCTAAGCTTACAAAATATAGACCAGGAGCCAAATGGGAAACGGAAAGGGTCGTTTGTTGTTGGGTCATCGGTCTATTCGGCATTACCGTTCTCCCTTGAAGATCAACAATTGACACCTGTAAGGAAGTTTCCGGTATTTCTGATAGTCGAATGTGAACCTCGCTCTTAGCAGGATTGGGGTAAATGGAAAGGTCTAAACCTGTATCCCAATCGTTTAATGAAAGGACGTCTCCTTGATAATCCACAACACGGAAGTCATCAAAGTAAAATCCATCAGAAGGGATAAAGTCATTCGTAAACATGGCAAATCGAAGTTTCAATTGGTCAAACCCATTGTAATCTTCCAACGAAGTGTAGAAAGGTTGCCATGGAACATTATCCGTAAAACTTCCAGGGTTTCCCAAGGAAGCCCAACATCGGCCTGTACTTGCAATTCCACCCGATCCCCGCTATCCAAACTGTACTTGGTCATAAAAGACATAATGGGTGTTTGAGCAGAAGACAGATCTATCCCAGGTATGAGTTCAAAGAAATTTTCCGTTTCATTTTGGGAGTTTCCACCATCACTATCTCCAAAACACTGGTTTCCGCTATAGGAATCATCCAATACCACTCCCATTGGATATTGTTTCCGCTGGCCGTCCAGGAATCAGCTCCCATTTCAGCATCATCGAAAAACAGTTGGGTACTTTCAGCGACAAAAATAGTAATCACCATTCGGTCGTTTAAAACCCCATCCCAAATACATCGATATTTAGGTCAAAAGCAGGAACAACAAAATCAACTGGGATGCTAACAGAAAAGGATTTCCAGCATTGTCCGCTCGTTCCCGTGCTATAATGTCACCGTAGTTTAATGTAGGACTAATGCCAATACTAGGGTCATCGGCAGACACTTCGACCGCTACATTTTCAGCAAGTTCCAGTCCGATATTTTTCGCAGCAACCTCCAATGAAAAGGATTCCCCTGGAAGCGTTCCTGAAACCAAATGACTTTGAACATCCACATAACCACCGGCAATCCAGGATTGATAAAATAAAGGATATACATTTTCACCAACCAGATCAAAATGGTACTTGGTGGCGGCCAAAACCTTGTCCGTCTATTTCAGAGTCCAACCATAGATGTTTTCTGAATGCATATAATCCGGGTAGTACCGCAGGAGGTATAACCCAACATTTGAAAGGTCACGCCATAGGGGTAGTCATTTTCACTTAGGAATTCAGAAGCCCATTCCGAATAGATTTCATAGGCCGGAGGATTGGTATCAAAACCATAGGGCATTAAATAGCTACCTGCTGTAGAATGGATAGAAAATGCTGAATTTGAACTACTGATGCCATATGTCCCGTATGGCAATGGATTCCAGTTCAGAAAAGGCGTTTTCACCTCGGTAAATTTGGGAACAGGGATCCGGACTCGAACAATTATTGTTATTGCCAAATTCATACCCATAATTCCTGTTAAGGTCACGCCAACACAAGAGCTTCCTACAATATCAAGTCGGTTTTTCTCCATAGCCCACCCCCGTCGATCGGTTAATTCATTGTATGCATAACCATCTGGATTTACCACTGGGACAAAATACAACTCTCGATGATCCACCAAATAGGTAACCCGGTCATCCACCCTGTTCTTCCAATAACCAAAACATATAATTTAGGGTCGTTGCCATGGACAACGGTTCCCGTGCATGGTGCAAGGCATCAAAATGGGCTGCCGGTTCATTTCGTTGATGTTAGGTTATCGAAATCTTAACCATCCAAATTTCCCTACCTTCGACCGTTGTACCAATGCTTTGCTTTTCGGTGATGAGATTGGGATATTGGAATGCATTTCATCCAATTTGGCTTCAACTTCTGAAAGGGTATAAAATCCTCCCATGGATCCTAGGTCAAAACCCCACCAACAAATTCAGAGCGTACCATTTGTTGCTGCTTTGAAGATCTTCGATGAGCATTTGTTGGTAATACGCTCGATAGTTTGGAATCAGTACGAAGGGGATTTCCACATTTTCAAGCAGTTGAGTTCATTGGAATTCACAAAAAGGCCCAATGTCCTGAGGGGTGATTTCATAATGATCGATGGCCATTCCCAACGCAACCAATTCTATGACTTCTTCCGAATTGGGGTCAACACTAACTTTAGAATAAACATCTGGCTAATGGCAATACTTGTATGTAGAAGTAGCAGTACTAAACTCCAGAGCAATTTCTTTTCATGCTTTTAAAATAGTGAATTGATTGGAAATAATTTCTAACAACCACTACTACGATTTTAATAGTAGTTTTTTTTGGATTAACGCAAACTTTACGTTGTGTTTAGCTTAGTACCTCATTAAAATTAACCTCATGAAACTAACATCCAAATTATTCATTTTAAGTACTTTATTAATTGCAATCTCCTGTCAAAAACCAGAAGACGCACTTTTGGAAAACCCTCAAGGAGTAGATTTTAAGAATCCAAACAGTCGTTTTCTGAACATAAAAATACCATTCTCGTAGGAGGTGGTGGGAAGGAGCTTCTGAAATTTCGGCCTTCTGTTCACAAACCAATAAGCTATTTGTCGTTAATGTAGCAGTGCCCGATCTCCGTTTTGATATTTCAGACATCAATGCCCCGCAAGCCTTAACTTCTATTCCAATTCCTTCTGGAGCACCAAATAGTGTTGCTGTTCATAATGGGAAGCTTGCTGTAGCATTGGAAGCATCCAACAAACAGATGCCTGGAAGCATCAAAGCATATGATACAGAGAGTCAAATAGAGACTGCGAGCTACGGTAGGGCCCTTCCAGACATGGTGACGTTTCACCCAACGGACAATACCTTGTATCTGCCAATGAAGGGGAACCAAATGATGATTACACCATTGACCTGGCTGGCTCCGTGAGCATAATCACCTTGGATTCGGGTGAGATAAACACCTTAACCTTTGAATCATTTAATGGGATGGAAGCCGATTTGAAGGCACAAGGGCTTCGGATTTTCGGCCCAGGTGCTACCTTGGCTCAAGACCTAGAACCCATATGGCCGTAGCCGACAATTCAAGAATTGCTTGGGTTTCATTACAAGAGAATAACGGTATCGCCCGAATCAATCTTCAAACCAAGCAAATTGAAGGGATTTACCCTTTGGGCTACAAAGACCACCGCATGGCCATAAATTCATTGGATGCCAGTGATGAAGATGGTGAAACAACCTTAAAGAATTGGCCGGTTTTGGGGATGTACCAACCGGATGCCATTGCGTATGCTAAAATTAACGGGATGGATTTAATATTTTCTGCCAATGAAGGTGATGCCCGTGACTATGATGGATACAGTGAAGAAGATAGGGGATGATTTAAATTTAGACCTATCCAATCTGATTTTGCCGATCCAGACCTTCAAGAGGATGAAAACCTTGGAAGATTAAAAATCACTACAGCTAACGGTGATAGTGATGGAGATGGTTTGTATGAAGAGATCTATTGCTATGGGGGACGTTCCTCTCTATTTGGAGCGGAACAGGCCAGTTGTTATACGATAGCGGAAATGAAATAGGAAACCGCACCTTAGCCCTTGCCCCAGAGCGTTTCAACTATGAAGGGGATGATCCAGATGTGGATGGACGAAGATGATGATAAAGGGCAGAACCCGAATCAGTGACTCTTTGGAATTACAGGTAAGCGTTTTATCTCTTTGTGGGCTTGGAACGAAACAGTCAAGTATTGGTCTATGATGTGAGTAACCCGATGCAGCCTCAATTTGTTCAGTTGATCTATAACCCTGGTGATCTAGCACCAGAGGGTGTATTGGCCGTTCCTTCAAAAGACAGCCCAAATGGTAAGGATTTGTTGATTATAGCCAATGAGGATAGTGGAACGGTAAGTATCTACGAAACTCATTATAAATTAGTTTGATTAATTATAGACTAATTGGGGAGTCTCAATCTACGGATTGGGGCTCTTTTAGCATAATGGACTATTCAATGTAAGTAAGTGATTGTCATTGGTTCGTTAATTGGTATTTGAGTCAAACGCTTAAATATCTGTTAATCAAAAATTGTATTTGAGTTTTTTTATACCTTTGTTTGTAAGATGAAACGAATAATTCATAAAATTACAGCGTTTTAAATGGCCTTTTAGTGCTATGCACAACAATGTCATTTGCTGTTAATATGCATTTTGTGGAGATGTCCTTGTAGAAACGGCATTCTTTCAAAAAGCAAAAGGCTGTTGTATGGAAATGGATGTTCCTTCAACAAAAGGTTGTAAATTACAAGAAGAATTGCTGTAGTGATAAACAACTTGTTGGGGCCAAAATGAATTACAGTTCTCTATTCATCAGTTGACCATGGATCAACAATTATTAGTTGCTTCCTTTGTTTATTCCTATCTCAATCTTTTTGAAGCTTCAGAAGATGATGCTCTTTTTATAAGGATTATTCACCACCCCTGCTTATCAAGGCCATCTATAAGCTTGATGAGTCTTACCTCATTTGATTATAAAACTATTGATGTTTACCCATAAGGCAGGACCTTCATGGGAATATGCAATACATACATTGAACATATGCGGCATCCATGTTTAATAGTTTTAATAATCAAATCTCATGCTGAATAAAAGCATAAAATTTTAATTGAAAACAAGCTCGTAGTAATCCTCCTTCTTATATGTATTGGATGGGGTATTATTACCGCGCCTTTTAATTGGAATACTGGATTAATTCCAAGCGATCCAGTAGCTGTTGATGCCATCCCGATATTGGTGAAAATCAACAAATTGTATTTACCAGTTGGGAAGGAAGATCACCCACAAGATATAGAAGATCAAATACCTATCCGCTCACCACATCGCTACTTGGAATACCTGGTGTAAAGACTCATCCGAAGTTCATCTATGTTTGGATTTTCCAGTATCTATATCATTTTCAGAGGATATTGAATTTTATTGGAGCCAGAAGTAGGATTCTCGAGAAGTTAAACTCTTTGCCTAAAGATCTCCTTCCATCCGGAGTGAGTCCATCCTTGGTCCAGATGCAACGGGACTGGGACAAATTTTCTGCATACCTTGGAAGGTCATGAGAATGGCAAGGTCACAGGGAGGATGGGATCTTCATGAGCTTAGGAGCATTCCGTGACTATTATGTTAAATATGCCTTGTCTACCGCAAACGGGGTGTCTGAAGTGGCCTCTATTGGTGGATCTCGTCCAAGAGTATCAAATTGATGTCAATCCCGAATTGATGAGGCAATATGACATCTCATTGCAACAAGTGGTTATGGTTGATAAGAGCAATCGTGATATTGGTGCCCAGACCTTGAAATCAATCACAGAATATCTCGTAAGGGGATTGGGATATGTGAGTCTATATCGGATATAGAAAATGCAGTGGTTAGCTCAGAGTCCTTTACCCCAATTAGCATAAAAGACATTGCAAAGGTATCCTGGGTCCGCAGCACGGCGTGGCATTTTGGAGGGAAGGTGCCGAAGTTGTTGGTGGAGTGGTAGTGGCACGCTATGGTGC
>JACADM010000149.1_pt1 | contig 27138 bp, 50 predicted proteins | sample 7512371 | NCBI WGS metagenome assembly JACADM01 (sample SAMN14389041, study PRJNA612141) | algae metagenome | isolation source: non-axenic algae culture | place: India: Navi Mumbai | collected 2017-01
TTCAGCCGCCCGGTGACCGTGCTGCTGATGTGCATCTACATGGCTGTAACGCTCGATGACCATCACCACGTCGAGACTCACGCTCGCGCGCAGGGCGACTCGCCCAACATCGTTCCGACCGAGATCCACGAGCATGATGTGCTCGGCGTTCCTTCTCATCGGCGAGCAACCGTGTTCGGTTCGCGATCGCGCTTCGGTCTCACCATGCGTGTGCCCGCGAGCGGGCGATTGGTCAACACGAAGCCGTCCTGTTCGCGACGCACGCGGCACAGGATCTCCGGGCTGGACGCCACCAGAATGCACCCTTCCGCCTGCAGATAGCCCATGTAGGGGCTGGGGTTCACCACGCGGAGCAAGCGGTAGACGTCGAACGGGTCGGCCGCTGTCCCGCTCGAACCGCTGGCCGACCACCACCTGAAAAATATCGCCGGCGGATGTATTCCCGCCCGTTCGACCATCGCGGCGTGCTGCTCACGCGTCATGTTGGAGATCGCCTCACCCCGACTAACCTCTGACGGAGCCGGGAACACGCCGGGGCGAAGGGCTACGTTTTCATCGGTGAGCCGGTCCATCGTGCGTCGGATCTCATCGATCGCGTGGTCGTAGCGATCGCCGGCACAGTCCGGGTCGTCGACCTCGACGAGGCGGACGATGTGGACGAGCTTCGCGACATGATCGAAGACCACCATCTGCGGGTAGAAGCCGAAGTGCAGGTCCGCAGCCCGCGATCATCCTCCGGGCGTGGTCGAACGGCGGTTTCTCTGGCTCGACGTACCGGGCCGAGTCGGCGTAGCCGCAGCCGACCCAGCCCCGAGGAACAGGCCAGGCACACGACCGGCGTCCTCGTCACGGTCCGCCGGATCAGGCGTCCATCGCCGATCGCGAAATGTCGAGCGGGTCCGTCGTTGCCACCGGACCGCTGGGCCGATCCGTCGATCGGACAGGCGGACATCGGTCCCGTACGCCACCACCTCGATCTCGGCCGTGCCCGAGGATCAGGAATACCGTCCCTGGCGATCGCCGTTCTCGACCGACTCGAACAGAAACGACGGCGCGGTCCGTTCATCGGCTTTGACCAGGCGCGGTACGCGCTAACCGGCGTGAGCCGATCGCCGAGCAGCCGGATGCCGACCGGGATCATCGCCCTTCGCCCGCGTCGGCAGCCCGACGCCAGTCACCACAGAATCGCTCTCGGCTGATCGAAAGACCTCGCATGGGTCGCAAGGATAGCGATGCCGCCCGCACCGCGTCGGCGGACTTCGCCGATCGACGGTGCAACGGCTACGCTCTTGTCATGCTCCGCCGCCGGTCGGTATCCGCCCCTCGGTCGAGATCACGCCGTTGATCGATGTGTGTTTCTGCTGCTGACGTTCTTCGTGTTCGCGCTCATCCTCACTGTTCGAATGGACGCGACCGATATCCGCCTGCCCGAGGTCCGAAGCGGTGCCGAGAGCCCGACCGACCCGGCCCGTGGTCGTCGGCATGAACGCGGACGGCGAGATATCCATCGGAGACACCGTCCTCGCGGGGCGAGCGACGCGATCGGACCGGAGACGTCCGGAGCGATTTTCGGGCGCTGATCGAGTCCGCGGGGCTTGTCGATCAAGCGTTCGCTCCGGCGAGGCCGACCCCCACTCATGCTGGCGATTGACGAAGAAGCACGCCACGGCCGCATCCTCGAACTTCTCGACGCGCGGAAACCGGTGTTTCTGATTTCGCTACCGCGCAGCCCGAACGGACGGGCCGGCCGGGTAAACCCTCGGACGACCGGCTCCTAGCATTCCCCATGACCGTTTCGGATTCCAGCGACCCCGGCGGTGGTTCGATCGCGTTCCCGATCGCCTCGGCGTGTCGCTCGCGCCCCGCCGGGCTGGGCGTCGCAGTGGGCGTTGGCGGGTTCGGCGACAATCCGCGGGCGTCCGACGGCTCGATGTTCGAAGACTTCAGCACAGATCCGGACCGAGCCGACCCGCGATTTGTCGCGCTCCGGGAACCCGACTCGCGCGTCGCCTCGTTGACATGGATCGGCTATGAAGAGTTCGAGGAGATGTGGCTCCGCCGTCGGAGGTCGACCAGGCAGAGCAGGACCCGGAAGAGCCCGGCGATCCGGCGGTTCTGGAGCGGCCGGTGCCGGATGAGTCCGATGCTCCCGACGCAGCCCGCGCTGCCCCGCTCAGGAGCCGCTCCCGAGCCCGACGACGCGTTGGAACTTCTCGCACCCGAGGTTGCGTGATCCCCGTGAACGCCGGCGAGGTCGGACCGCCGGACTACAACGAGTCTCTTCAGACTGGTGGACGCGATCGAGGATTTCGCTTCGGATATCCACGGTTCAACCCGATCGAGGCGTTGCGCAGCTGGCGTCGCGGGCCGCCGACCGGACCGAGGCTCCGGTGGCGTCCGAACCGAGCCGACCGGACGCGCCGACGACCGAGGTGGCGGACGCGAGTTCACCCAAAACCCCGGTTTCGGGACAGTCTGGCCAAAACGCAGATCGCGAATCCGACGCCGCCGCCGTTCAGCCGGTCAAAACGATCTCGGAAAACCGCTGGCCGCCGAGGGTCTGACGATCAGAACCGTCCGGCCCGATTTTTCGAATGTAACGTTGGCGACCGCTCGACCACGCAATCCCGTGGTCCGGATCGACTTTCGGAGAAACGGAAAACCCAGCTGAGTCGTGGTAATCAAGTCGAGCGGGCACGAACAAGTCGACATCGATGTTCGTAAAGCCTTGTATGCCTGGCGGGCCTCCGGTGAGCTCTGCTGCAGTTACCGGACCCAGAGATCGGACACCTGCTTACGTATCCGTAAAACTGGAGATTCTCCTGTAGGTAGTAGCAAGATATATGTCACCAGGTGTAGAATTAGCAACGCGGAGACCAGACCTGTACGGTTTCCGGAACGGAAAACTTTGGGGATCTAAAGGGGATCAAACCCGAGACTGAGCAAACGAACTGAATACGGCGTCATGGCGACCGCTCGCCTCGCCGATCGAGCACGTTCGGACCGGGCTACCTGCAATCCCGCGAAATCGCGGAGAACAGCCCCGGGCAAGTTCCTCGAATCCATCCTGCTGGCGGCGAAGTCCGCCGGCATTCTGGAATCGAAGGTCGGTGCCGGCGGCGGCTACCGCCTGATCCGCGATGCCGACGAGCTCACCGTTGGTGATTGTCGCCGTCCTCGAAACAGCGAACGCCAAGTCGGAAGATGCAGATGCCCCGACCGATACCGTCGGTCGGCGGACGCTCAATCTCCTCAACGACCGGATCGACCAGGCGTTTCACGCGAAGGTCGGCTCGATGACCATCGCCGATGTGCTGAACCAACTGGATTCCAAGCCGGTCGCCAAGCCGGCTTCGGTGCCGAGCGTTAACGGTCAGCCCGGCGTCGGCCCGCCCGATGTCGAACCTCACCGGCAATTCGGTCCGCTGAGCGCCTCGCGTCTCTTCGGGTTGGTCCCGACCCGGCACGCCGAAACGGCGTGCCTTTTATTTGCACCACCCCGCGGTTGAGTCGAGGATGAAGGCATGAGCGGTCGGAGCGATCGAATTCTGAGAATGGGCCTGGCGGGCGCGTGTGGTGTCGCGGCGCGCTGGCGCGTCCGCAAGACCGAACGCCGCTCGACCCCGGTGTCTCGGACATCAACTCGCTGCAGACGAGCCTCCGGCTCTGCCCCCGTCGCGCGCGACGCGGCCTTCGAACACGTGTATCAGTCGCCCCTCGACCCGAACCAGCGATACCGCGTCGCTGGCGGCCTGTACGCGGTGTTCGATGTCTCTGAGTACGTCGAGGCGCGGCGGCTCGCGTCCCTACCCTACGGGCGTGCGGTTCCATCGGTCCGCCGCTGGGCTTCGGTGACGGTCCGATCGATCCCGCGACAGCCGCGCGCTGAGGCAGACGAACCCTGAGTTCGACCTCAGAGCGGTGGACCGCGATCGCAACGACGCCGTGACGGATCGCGGATCGCCGTTGTCCCGGATGCCTGCGCCCGTACCGACGATCAGCAGCGAGGCGGTGCGTCAGCAGCGCCTGCGCGAGATTACCGCCAGGCCCTGCACAAGGCGGGCCTCGACGGCTGCTGCAACAGAGGGCCGATCACACTCGACAGACCGTGATTAGCGCGACGACGCTCGTCGCCGCTGGCGATGGGTACGCATGTCGGTGTCGGCGACGACGTTCTTCATGCGGTAGTAGTCCATGATGCCCATGTTGCCGGGCGGAAGGCACGGACATCGCACGGAACCTCGGCCTCGGCGAGGACCACCTCGGCGCGGTTCTTCTGCTCGGGGCGGAACTCCTGCTCTTCGGCGAGGGCATAGCGGCGTTGTTCGGCCTCGGCCTGGAACCGCTGGTGTCGGCTTCGGCCTGCTCGGCCTGCGAAACCGCACCGATGTTGTCACCCACATCGATATCAGCGATATCGATCGAGAGGATCTCAGGCGGTACCCGCGTCCAGACCGCGACCGAGCACGGTCTTGGAGATGCGGTCCGGGTTCTCGAGCACCTCGGCGTGGGTCGCCGAGGAACCGATGGTCGAGACGATACCCTCACCGACGCGGGCGACGATGGTCTCTTCGGTCGCACCACCGACCAGTCGCTGGATGTTCGCACGCACGGTGACGCGGGCGGGCCTTGAGTTGGATGCCGTCCTTCGCAACGGCGTCCACGGTCGAACGTCCGGAGCCGACGGGGTTCGGCATCGATGACCTTGGGTTCACGGAGGTCTGCACGGCGTCGAGGATGTCACGCCCGGCGAGGTCGATCGCGCACGCGGTGTCCCAGGGCAGGTCGATCTTGGCACGGTCGGCGGCGATCAGCGCGTTGATCACGCTCGGCACCCGACCACCGGCCAGATAGTGCGTTTCCAACTGGTTGACCGAAACGTCGAGTGGGCTTTGGCGGCACGGATGCGGCTGATGACGATCGTTTTGGGATCGACCTTCCGGAACTTCATGCCGATCAGGTCGAAAATGCCGACCTTGGCCTTGCTGAACAGGGCCTGGATGTACAGGTTCAGGAATTGGAACAGGAATACCGCGAGGACCAAGACAATCAGGCCGCCGACGGCTATTACAGCAATCCAAATCGGATCCATAGGTGGTTAGCCCCTCATATGGCGTTCTACGCGAAAACTACGCCCCGATCATAGCCGTGATGCCACGGGCTCGCCCGCTGCTCTCGTCGGCGTCGGCCGGGTCGGTCAGACCGGACGCACTTTCACGGTGGAGCCATCAACGCGGGTCACGCGCCCTCACTCCGGCGTCGAGCATGCCGACCTCGCTGACGCCTTCGATCGTAACGCCGTCGATTTTGACGCTCCCGACGGGGCATCGTGGTGCTCGTGGTCCCCTCGGCGCCGACCAGCGCCTGGCGCCTGGCTTCTTCCTCGCGGCGTTGCTCGGCCGCTGGCTTCGTCGTTCTCGTCTTCACCGAGGATGAGTCGCTTGCCGATCGGCGTGTTCGGGAAGACCTTCAGCGCGAAGTTGATGGCCAGGGGACCATGACGATGAGGCCGGCGAGACTGACGATGCCGAGGGTGGTGCTCTCGTAGGAGAACGCGACGACCGCGCGAGAGCCGCGGCGAGCGCAACGAGACCGATGATGCCGCCGGAACGACAATCTCGATCACGAAGAGCAGCGCCGCGATGCCGAGCAGGCTGAACGCCCAGAGGAGTAATCGCTCATGAAGACGCCTCCGTGCCATCGGGAGTTGGCTGGTCATCTGGGATGAGCTCGACGGCGACGCGGTAGCGGGTCGCACTGATCACGCGGACGCGCTGGCCCTGATCGATCGCGCGCCCGGCGACCACATCGACGAACTGCCCGTTGATCTCGGCCTGGCCGGAAGGCATAAGCCGCGTCGTCGCGACACCTTCATCGCCAACGCTGGCGGGGGCTTCGGGATCAACGGAAGCGCCCATCGCCGACAGCATCGACTCCTGGGGCCTGGGCGGATCCTGCAGGATGAGCAGGTTCGCGATGGGGATGTACTTGGTATCGGCTGAAGAGGTACATGCGACGCCTGCGCTGAACACGCTCAGCAGCACGATGCTGGCGGCCCACGCGAGTCGCGCCGGAGCCGGGTTCTGGCCGGGAAGAGTTCGCCCGCGCGGCGAACGTGCCCATGAGCCCGCCGAGCACGCAGACCAGCCCGGTGACGCCGGCGACGGCGGTCCCGGCATGATCAGGACCTCCACGAATATGAGGAGCACCCCGCCGCGACCGCGACGGCGGGCCACCAGCCCGCTGCGTTGATCATCATCGGGGAACCACGAGGCACGCGAGGTGCCGCGAGCGATGATGCCGAACACGCCGGCGCGGGCATCGAGAAGCTCGATGAACATGCAGAGCAGGAAGAGGACGATCAGGACCGCGCGGATGACCATTCCGGTCACGCCCTGTGTCATCACTTTCACGAGAGACTCGGACCAGGCGATCACGCGCCGGCCCCTTGGGCGTGCCGGTGAACTGGCGGAGTTCATCGTCCGTGTCGATGACCGCCTTGGCAAAGCCGGAGCGCGCAGGCCAGGCGTGGTCAGAGTCAGAAACGCATTGCCGTTCGTCGCGCGCACGAACTCAAAATCGACGGGTCCTCGTCGGAGAATTTGCCGATCCGAACCGGGCGTCCGCATCGTGCTGAGAGATAGGTTCGTCGACTCTGTCATTCCCGGAGTCACCTGATCCGATCCGGGGACATAGCCAGCGTCGCCGGTTCCGTCTGCTGCTCCAGTGCCCGTGCGATCACCGGAGTCGCCGTCTGAATAAAGCCGCTCGCCGGACTCGCGCAGATCGATTTCGCCGCCGGACGCCATGAATGGCTCTGCATCGCGAGGGGGCCTCTCCGAAAGCGCGGTACCGCGCTCGGTCAGAAGTAGGACTTGCCGGTCCGCTTGTCGCTTGCCAAGTCTCCACCCCAAGGGTGAGGAATGACTGCACCAGCACCTCGTCGTAGCCGTGGCGGCGCGCCGAATCGACAACCTCCGCGATGAGCGGAGCGGTGATCTTGCCCGCTCGTTTGCAGGGATGCCTTCTTGAAAGCCGAGCATGGTGATGATGCCGGCATCCCCATCGTGGCGTTGGAACTCACGACGATCTCGTCGCAGGCGATCGCGATGACGCCGCCGGAGTACGCGTCGTCCCGGACCCAACGATGGTGTGCAGGTTCGACGACTTGGCGCCCGTGATCTCGGTCACCGCACCCACGCGCCGCCCGGGGTGTCGAGTTCGATGACGATGGCATCGGCGCCGGCCTCCTCGGCCTGCTTCAGACGGCGTTGGACGCTCGCGGAGGTCACCGCGTCGATCTCGCCCTGATCGTGATGACGGCGAGGTTGTCGGCCTGTCGGACCGCCGGGACCGCGGCCGGAGCGGTGGCGTGGACGCCCGCCGGAAACCGACGGGGTTGCTGGCTCGTCCTGGCCGACGCGCTGAGGGCCATGAGCAGGACGAGGCACATCGCCCCGACGGCCCGAACCGCCCAGTTCGAAGTCATGTTCAGACTCTGCATAGCCACACTATACGCATCTGGGATGCAAAACCCGCCCTGAACCGACACCGACAGACGACGGTACGCTGGGAGTCGTGTCCGGTTCTGGTCCATCTCCATATTGCCCGAGGGCGTCCCGTCTGACGGGTCGAGTGCGGGTTGGCTGCCGCCGCACCTGTTGGCGGTGGCGATCGGCGGCGCGATCGGGGCGCTGCTGCGGCATTTCGTGAACCACCACGCCGGCTCGCTCATGCCCGAGCACCCGGAGCGTGCGACGCTTCTGGTGAACGCGGTCGGCTCGATCGCCATGGGCTGCCTGCTGGCGTGGGCCGTGCACCGGCCCGACCACCTGTCACCGATGCTGCACACGGGGATCACGGTCGGCCTGCTCGGGGCACCACGACGTACTCAACCTTCTCGACCGACGCTCTCAAACTGCTTCACGCCGGGCGCGGATTCGATGCCGCTGTATGTCGTGGTGACGACGGTGCTGTGCATCGCGGGCGCGGCGGGCGGCTACGCGCGATGACCGTCCTGCTGGCGCGTCCGACGACCTGACACGGGCGACCGGCGGAGTCAGTTGTACTCGTCCCAGCCCTCGGGCATCCAGACCGGAGGTCGCCGACGGCTTCTTCGACCGCTCCTGAGATGGGGATACCCCGCCCTCGAAGTACGGGGCGAGATTGCGCTCGACGGTCTGGCTCATGGTGATCGCGAATCGGTCGCGCTTCTCGTCGTCTGTTCGGTCGCTCGCCCGGGGCGAGTCGTCGTAGCGCGGAAGGCGGTGCGGAAGGCCTCCCAGCCGAATTCCTGCCAGAGCAGGGCGTAGGTCTGCAGCGCGAGGAACGGGTCGCGCTCCACTTGTCGAACGGTGCCGTCCTGCGTGCTTGACCATCGTCGCGAAGGCTCGACCGGGTTCGGTTCGCATCGCGGCGTTATCGAGCGGGTAGCCGTTGACGGTATGAAGCGCGAGCACGGTGAAGATGTTGACCGTGACCTCGCCGGTGCCGGCGAACGTCCACATCGGGTTCTGGTGCGAGTGCCCCATTTCGTGGTAGTGGCCCCAGAGCGGTTCTCGCCCTCGGCGTCGAAGTTTGCGAGAGCGACCATCTGTCGGCGGCGGTCATGGGAATGACCAGCGGCCCGTCAGACGGGCAGTACATGTAGCCCCACGACAGGCGTTTCTCGGCGACGTACCGCTGCTGACGATCCGGCCAGTGGCGCGGAGAGCTCCATCTCCTGCATCGCCTCGTGCACCTTGTTCCAGTGCTCCATGACCAGATCAGGGCGGTCGACGTCTCGGATCGCGCTCGCGGGGAGCGTGAAGACCAGTTCGTCGGATTCGGCTCGGCCCAGGCGACCGGGAGCGAGCAGGCGGGACCGCCACTCTTCGACGGTGGTGTGCCCGAGGCGGAAGCGGCATCTCGACGGCCCCTGAGACCTCGACCGTCAGCCGGCCCGGGCGGTTTCGGGGTCGAGATCGAGGTGAGCGGGCCTCCGATGGGCGAGCGAGGGTGGTCGTTTCGGCGTTGAGGGCGGTGCGGAAGATGGCCTTGGGCATGCACGCGATCGTCGAAGTCCTGCGGGTCGCGCCAGCGCCGATCTGGACAGCGGAACCGGCGGTCGCCCCGTTGATGACGCGAACGGTCACGGCTCGCCGGGGCAGCGTAGAGCGGTGGATCGCCAGCCGGGGATGGCATCGAGGGTGACCCGTCGGGTGATGCAGGCATGTCGACCGGCACCGGGCCCGGGAACGCGACGGCACTGGGGTGGGCGGACATCGCCGGACTCGGCGCCGTGCTTCGAGGTCGAGCAGGGCGCAGCGGCTGCTGGTTCAGGCGCAGCGGGCGATCGGCCATGTTGGCGTAGGCGTCGTCGAGCCTGCTGGCGATAGCGATCGGCGAGGGCATCGGCGGCACGGATGAGCGGGTCGAGCGGCGCGACGGCGAGACCACCTCGGACGACGCGCGCCAGGCTTTGTCTCGCTTCACCCCGCGAGGATGCTATGGCGAAGTCCGCGTTGGTGAGCGCCAGGACGGACTTGTCGGTGGTAGCCCATCGCGACCGGGCGAGAGGGCGCGGTCGGTGTACATGATGCCGCGCCCGAGAGCAGGCGGTTGGCGGCAAGGTCGTCTACCGAGTCGGCGTGACCGAGTTGGTTCCCCAGGCGGTTTCGACGCAGAGCATCCCGCCGCCGGCGCGAAGCCAGCGCTGAGATCGTCGAATCGCCCGGCGCGATGGAAGGCCGCGGAACCGACCACGAGGTCGACCGTATTGAAATCGAGGTCTTTTCAGAGCCACCCACGCGCTCGACGGCGATATCGCGACTCGCAAGCAGATCGGCGATGGGATCGGGACGCCCCAGCGCGGACGGGTTTTTCGTCCGCGAGCCAGGCGAGTTGTTCGGCGATGAACGCGGGTATCGCCCCGGTCATCGCGGAGAAAACCGCCGTGCCCGAGGGTGACGACGCGTCCGTTGCCGAGGCGGGTTCTGGCGGAGGACGGTGCCGTCGGCGATGGCGGCGACGGGCTCGGCATCGCCCCAGACGATGACGGAGGCCGGGTGCCGCCGGTGGCGATGGCGTCGGCGCCGTGAGCGTGGGCGATGCAGAGAGTCCGAGGACGATGCTGGCCAGTCTGTGCATGGCCCGATGCTAGCGGGAAGCGGGCGGAATCCGGAGATGGGCCGAATCAGGTCCCTTCAAGGGCCCAGCATGGGCTCGACGGTGCAATCGATGTGCAGGGTGAAGCAGCCGGGGCCGGCGTGTCCGAGGACGGTCGGCCAGATGATCTCCCGGTCGGTTCGCGGCAGGTCGAGGTCCATCAGGCGACCGGGCTCGATCCATTCGAGGCGTCCCTCGTCGAACTCGATCCGTTCGGTCCGGACCGGGTCGAGCACGCGGAACCAGAACATCAGCCAGTGGGTGGGCGGGGCGCCGTCGGCGGATCGGTAACCCTTCGGAGATAATCCCGGCGAGGTGCAGGCGATCGAGGCCGACGGTCAGCCAGCCTCTTCGGCGATCTCGCAGCAGGCACTGGGTGGGGCTTTCGCCGAGCGGTTTCCAGTTTGCCGCCGATCGGCGAGTAGAGGCCCTGTTGGGGACTTTGCACGATGCAGCAGCAGGTATCGCCCTGATCGTCGCGGAGTTCGCAGAGGCAGGCGATCTTGTACGGGCGACTTCGGACATGGCGTGAGCGTACGCTGGTTTTCGGCTCGGCACGACGCGACTGCCGATACCTTCTGTATGACGACCAAGCCCCGAAGCACGCCCCTCGCACGACCGATCTGCCCACCATGGCCCCGCCCTGCACCAACCCTTTGATATCGCCGGCAAACGATGCCACCTGATCGGCATCGGCGGGTGTGGCATGTCGGGGCTCGCGCAGATGCTCCGGGCGCGGCGCGATCGTCTCCGGTTCGGACCGAGGGGAAACGGCGGTGACGCGAACGCTGGCGACCGCCGGCATCGAGGTCGGCTTCGATCAGTCGGCGACGCTGCCGGAGGGCTGGACCTCGTGATCGCGTCGGCGGCGATCGGGGCGGACCACCCGAACTCGGCGTCGGTGAACGCGGGTGTGCCCGATGACCTACGCCGAGGCGCTGGGCCAGTGCATGCTCGGTCGGACGGGCATCGCGATCGCTGGGACGCACGGCAAGTCGACGACGGTCGGCATGCTCGGGCACCTTGATCCGCGCGGCCTGGACCCGACGGTGATCGTCGGCGCGACCTGCCCGCAGCGCAGGACGAGACCGATCTGCCGACCGGGTTCCACCTCGGAGCGGACGCGATCCCGGCGGGCGAGCGCAGCGGCGAGGCAGGCATCCTGATCGGCGAGGCGTGCGAGTCCGGTCGTTCCACCGGCTGCACCCGACGATCGGGTGATCAACAACATCGAGGCCGACCACCATATCTACGGCCCTGGACGCGGTCGTCGAGGCGTTCCACGAGTTCGCGCTGCGTCTGCCCGATGCGGAACGGGCGGTCGCCTGATCGCCCGACAACACCCACCGGCGTGGTGACGGCGGGGCTGGCGTGCGACGTGAGCACGATCAGGTTCAACCCAGCGTCGGACTATCGTGTCGTACGACCGGGCCCGCGCCGGTCGGTTTTGCATTCGGATGCGGGAAACGGTGGCGTGCACCTCGCGTGGACGATCAGCCAGCCGGGCGATCATGGCGCTCAACAGCCGCAACGGCGGCGGTGCTCGCCAGTGGATGGGCGCCGAGCCGGGCGTCGAGTCGGCGCTGTCGACCTTCATGGGGTCGATCGGCGCTGCCTGCTGGGCGATGTCGCGGTCCGACCGGGCGACCCGAGCGCGGGCACGGTGCGGGTGTACGACGACTACGGGCACCACCCCACCGTCGACACGACGCTCCGCGCGCGCGAAGCGGCTTTCCGACCGGGACGGCCGGCTGATCTGCGTGTTCCAGCCCACCAGCACTCGCGGACGCGGTTTCTGCTCGAAGAGTTCGCCCAGTCGTTCTCGCACGCGGACATCGTGATCGTGCCGCATCATCTTCGTGCGTGACTCGGAGATCGAGAAGACCAAGGTGTCGGCGGCGGACCTCGTCGATCGGCTGCGAGCCAGGACATCCGGGCGATGCACCTGTACCCGTTCGGGGCGATCGTGGAGCATCCAGCAGGTCTGTCGGGCCGGGGATCTGGTCGTGATCATGGGCGCTGGGCCGGTGACGAGCGTGGCGCACGACTTCGTCAAAGCCCAACAGAATCGACTGCGCACCGACGATCGCGGCTAAGGTTTTCGTTCTCATGAGCCGCACGCTGTACGACATCATTGAGTTCAACAGGCCATCGACACCTGGTTCGGGTAGGCGGTGGCGCGGACCACGCGAGACCGGCGGACCGAGAGGAACTGGCGGACTGCCTGGTCGCGTACGCCGGCACACCGTCCGCGTGCTCGGCGACGGTGCGAACCTGCTGGTGGATGATGACGGGTGGACGGCTGGTCGTGGATCTCGCAGACCTCGACAGCGGGGAATACAGCTCCGGCGAGTCGCCGGGCGAGGCGATCCTGCACGCAGGCCGGGGCGAACCTGCCCGATTGATCGTGGAGTCGGTGCGGAGGGATACTCGGGTCTGGAGTCGCTGGCGGGCATCCCGGCCTCGATCGGCGGAGCGGTCATCGAACGCGGGCGGGGCTTTCGGCTCGATCTCGGAACTGGTGACGAGGGTGCACGCGATGTCGTCGACGGGGGCCGAACTGGTGATCCCGGCGAGCAGATCAGTTTCGACTATCGCCATTCCGGGCTGGAGCACCTGGTGATCACGTCGGTGGTGACTGCGCCGCGTCGCCGAGAAGACTCGCCCGGCCCTGCGCGATCGCCTCAGGAAGTGATGGCCTACAAGAAGAAAACCCAGCCGATGGCCGATCGGTCGGCGGGTGCTGCTTCAAGAACCCGCTGGCGGTGGGTCCGGACTGCCGGGTTCGGGCACGCGGTGTCGGCGGGCAAACTGATAGACGAGGCCGGCTGCAAGGCTGCGCATCGGCGCGCCGAGGTGTCAAGCGTGCACGCGAACTTCATCGTGACGCACGACTGCCGTGCACGACATCATCGAACTGATGGACGAAGTCGTGCGACGAGTCCACGCGTTCTGCGGCGTGCACCTCGAGCGCGAGGTCAGGTCTGCAGAGGACCGAGCCGTGAGCGAAACTCGCCGATCGTTCTGGTCCTCGCCGGCGGGCCGGACGCCGAGCGCCGGTGTCGATCGAATCGGCGACGGCGGTCCATGAAGCGCTGGGCCGGTCGGAGCGGTACCAGTCGCGATATGAACTGATCGACCGTCCGACGCCGACGAACTGGACGCGCTCATCGAGAAGCATCGCGCGTCGTGCGTTTTCCCCGCATGCACGGGCGGGGCGAGGGCGGGCCGCTTCAGGAGATGCTCGAGCGGTCCGGTATCGCGTACGTCGGCTGCCGGCCGCCGGCGGCGTCGCGCGATCGACAAGGCGGAGACCAAGCGGATCGCGTCGGTCGTGCTGGAGCGGTTCAGTGGCGAGGCGCTGCACGAAGTCATTCGCGTCTCGCGGACGGAGATGGTCAACCGGCGTCGGACGAGATGCCGCTCGCCGCCGTTCGTGGCCAAGCCGAACTTCGAGGGCTCGACCTTCGGGCTGCATCGTCAAGACAGCCGAGCAGTGGCGAACGCGGTAAACACCATCCGGTCCGAGCAGCGGATGTACATCGCCGAGCCGCTGACGCCGGGGCGCAGTTCCTGGCATGGTCGCGGCCCGCCCGACGCCGGCAGCCGCCGTCGCCAGCCCTGCGCGTGCCGCTGGTCGAGATCGCCCCGGCGAGCGACCTCTACGACTTCGCGGCCAAGTACCAGCGCGACGACACGGTCTACCGTCGCGCCCGGACCTGCCGGGGCCGTCACCGAGGCGATGCAGGCGTTCTCGATCGCGGTCGCCGAGGCCATGGGCGTCCGCCACTTGGCCCCGGCGGATTATATGTACGACGCGAGCGCCGCACCTGCCATTTCCTCGAGATCAACACGATGCCGGGCTTCACGAGCCACTCGCTGCTCCCGAAGGCCGCGGCGAAGACGGGCTGGGATGGTGCCGCTGTGCGAGCGGCTGATTGACGCGGCGGTGGCGGATGCACGGTGCCACTGGCGGCTTGTCCCGCCAGTACCGGGCGAAACAGCCATGAGCCGGTGCTGGTCTAAACAGGATTAGAGGTACTCCTGACGGAGCAATGACGGTCCGACCGCCTCACACTGGCGGACAAGCCGCCAGTGGCACCAGACCTACGCGGCAAACTGCACCGAACCGCCGGTAAACGCCGACAGGTACCCGCTGATATGGCGCACATCCTCGAAATCTCCCAGAAAATCGAAGAAGAAGGCCAGGCGGACTCGCCGGGGATCTTCACCCGCTCCGCGACGGCTACGAGACCTCGCTCGCGGGGCTGTCGCACGTGATGGACCACGCCGGGCGGATCGGGGCGGCGACGCTGATCGGGGCGACGCTGATCCTGTGGATCGTCGGCTCGGACAACCTGCAGGCGCGGGTCGCGGAGATCCGGGCGGAGGAGCCGACCGTCGCGATCGAGTTGCCGGCGTGGGCCGATTCCTCCAAGGGACCGATCGAGCCGTTCATCGCCGAGACGATCCGGGAGTTCACGAGCTTCGCGACCAGCAGCGGGGACCGACCCATTTGACCACGAGTCGCTCGAGAAGATCCAGAGTTCGCTCGCGCTGACCGGCTGGTTCCGCTCGGGGCCGACGGTGCGGCGTGCCCGGCAATGTCATCCGCATCACTGGCGAATGGCGCGCCCGGCGGCGATCGTCGAGCAGGGCGACGGGATCTACCTCGTCGGGCTCGATGCGGTGCATGCGTCTTCCGGCGAGCAGCGCCCCGGTGGACTACCTGACGATCTCGAACCCGTACATGCAGCCGCCGGGATACAACGAACTCTGGACCGGCGGGGATGTGGAAGACGCCCTGCTGCTCTTGAGTTACCTCGCCGATGCGGCACGGACGGGCAAGGGTTTCCGGCGCGAGGACCTCGAGCAGATCGCGGGCGTGGACCTGCGTCGCTACGTCGAGACCGGGGCGAAGTCGATGCGTCTGAAGACTCGTCGCGGGGCGACGCTAGTCTGGGGCTCGGTGCCGCGTGGTGAAGGGCCCCTTCCTGGGAGATCGGCTACCAGACCCGCCTGGAGCGGGTGGCGATGATCGTCAACGGGCGGAGCGAGGACAAGCCGGGGCAGCCGCTCGTGCTGAATCTGGAAGCCCTGTTCATCGATCAGGTACCCTCTGGGGTGGCTGAGCCTCCGAGCAACGACAATCCGATGCGCCGCAGTCGCATGCTCCCGGAGGACAGCGATCCGCTGTTTGATCCGTTCCCGGAGGATGACGGCATCGGGCGCGAGCCGACCGTGGTCTACGGTCCCGACGGGAGTGAGTACATCCACCCGGCGGACCTGCCCGACGAGCGGGAGAGACCGCGCGGCTTTCGGCTCGGGCCGATGGTGTTCGTGCCGGACGCGCAGGGCGATCCGTGGGCACCGGAAGGCCGAGCCGCGGTTCTTGCGCTGTACTGGTCGCTGTACCTCATGGTGGCGGCGTTTGACGATCTTCGCGGTGCGCCGGTGGGCATGCCGTCGCGTGCAGTTCACCTTCGGCTGCCAGGCGATGGTCTTCCTCGCGGTCATCGGCGTGCGTGCTGTTCCCGATGACGCGCTGAGCCAGTACCGGCCAAGAACCGCTGCGCGCGCTGATCGTGGACATGCTGATCGTGGTGCTACCGATCGCGGCCGTGATCGTGCCGATGCCAATGCTGACGAACTGGCCGCTTCCGATCGCGGGCACACATACCCTTGTCGTCAGTTGACAACACTCACGACGGCCCCGTGTACTGGGCGCTACGCGACCCGGACCAGACGCCGGCGACGCGCGGGCTGGCGATGCTCGCGATCCTGATGGCGGTCGGGCTGGGACCGTTGCTCACGGTGCTCGCGGGCTGGATGGGTCTGGTGCCCCGGCGACTCCGGCAGCGCCGGCGGCGGTGGCGGAGTTGGCGGTCTGGGGGCGGGCTGTTTGCCTACGCCTCGCCCTTCACGGCGGCTCCGGCGATCACGGCCTCGCCGCCGAACATGCGCGGCGTTGTCGGCCTTTGAATGGCTGCTGATCGCGTTGCCGATGATGCTTTCGATCGGCGTGTTCGCGATCGCGGGCGTGGTCGCCCTGGAACCAGTCGCATCAGGACGAGGTGCCCCGCCCGAGCGATTTTGCTTCCACTGGGCGGGCCGATCGGATACAGTGATCGCGAAGCAGATGAATTCCCCGCCGTGGCCAGCGAGCCACGGTTTTGTTCGGAGCGTAGAAATGGACGTCATCACCGCCGACGAGAAGGTCAAACTCCAGGAGAAGGCTGAAGGCCGCGATGGCCAGCCGCCCGGAGATCACGAAGCGGATCGAAGAGGCCCGCTCGGTGACCTGAAGGAAAACGCCGAGTACCACGCGGCGCGCGAAGATCAGGGCATGAACGAGGCCGAGATCAGCGCCCGAGGAGCGGATCAACAAGGCCTCGGTGATCGGCGACGGTGCGATCCCGAGGACATGGTCTTCCTGGCGACCGTGAAACCAGGATCTGAAGTACGGCGATGAGGAGTTGTTCCTGCTCGTCGGTGAATCGTCGGCTCGGCACCGGAAGATGTCACCGAGGTGACCGCCAACAGCCCGATGGGCGAAGCCTTGATGAAAGCCCGGATCGGTGAGACGATCCGCGTGGACGCACCGCGGCGGCTCCCGCTTCGAGGTGATCGAGATCCTCTGACCGGTCGGCGAGGCGACCCGGGAGCAGATAGTTATGGCGACTGACTGGTCCGACAACATCATCGTCTGCGATCTCGCCGACGAACCGAGCCTGTCCGAGGAACTCAACGGGCTGCTGGCCCGTCTCGAGCAGAACGGCGACACGCGTCACTCCAGCGTCGTGGTGAACATGGCGGACGTGACGTACCTGAACTCGTCGAACATCGCCCAGTTGCTGCGCGCGCAAGGCAGTGAACGGTCACGGCGCGCGTCTGAAGATCGCCGGCACGCGACGCCGTGTGGTCGGTCATGATGCTCACCGGGCTGGACAAGGTCTTCGACTTCGCCCCGACAAGGCGACGGCGGCTGGCGTCGCTTCAACCGAGTCGAACGCGGGCGAGTAAGTCGCTTTCGAGAAGCGGCGTCCTGCCGACCGCGCCTACGATCTCGTATGGCGCGCAAGGTCACCTACAGCGAACTCATCGGCGACGGGCCGGGCAAGTTCTTTCGCCCGATGACCTGTTCCCCGCCAAGGACTGGTCGACTTCATCGTGGAGTACGGCCAGGAAGGGCTCGACGCGTCGACGATCACCCTGAAGAGCAAATCGCCCAGGCTCATTCAGGACATGATCGACGCCGGGCTGCTGGAGCGCGAGGCGGATGGGTCGCTGCGGATGACGCCGCGGATGCTCCGGGGATGCAGCACCGCTCGTTCCTGGAGATCTTCCGCAACCTCAAGCCGGTGTGCGACGGCACCTGACGGCCAACCCCGGTCGGGCCGGCGAGCGGCGAGGGACCAAGCGTACCAGTTCGGCGACCCGCTCGGAACCGCGCCCGGGCCGACGCGCAACACGATCCAGTGGTGCGAGAACCCGACGGCTGACGGCGCCCAAACTGCCATTGAAGTTCCAGGCCGACGACTTCGAAATGCACAACGTGGAATCATCGACGGATTCGGCCCTGTGCATCCTGATCGACCTGTCGGCTCCATGATGCGATACGGGCGACACATCGCCGCCAAGCGGCGCTGGCATGGCGGGGATGATCCGCGAGAAGTTCCCGCTGGACAGTGTGGAGTTCATCGGTTTCGCCTCGACCGCCGAGCCGATCCGCGAGCCGGACCTGCCCTTGGTGATGCCCAAGCCGGTGACGACGCGTGGGAAGTTCGAGTGCGTGCCGTTGACCAGGCCGACCAGACGCACCCGCACTTCACAAACCTGCACCATGCCCTGCGCTGGCGCGCAGCTCCGGGCGGAAGCGCAGAACAAGCAGATCTTCATCATCACGACGGCCAGCCGACCGCGCCTGACGACCTCGAAGGCTGGCCCGGGCTCGGAGATCCTGAACCTGATTTACCCGCCCAGCGAGGCCTCGGCGGAGGCGACGCTGGAGGAGGCCTTCCGCTGTTCGCAGCAGGGCATCCGCATCTCCTCGTTCGCGCTGATCGAGGAGTACTACGGGATGGACTGGGTCGGCTTCGTCGACCGCCTGACCCGGCTGGTGCGTGGCGTGGCGTTCTACTGCACCGCCGGGGATCTCGGATCGACGATCATGGAGAGCTACCTGGCCGGGAAGCGCGAAAGAAGCCTCTGGGCTGATGCGGAATACCGAAGAATCTCGCCAGATCCCCAGCAGATATGGGGCGTTCGGCCCGCCCCTCGGGCGTGCTATACTTCACTCCGATGAGTGAGACGAAGCGTAATCTCAGTGACGACTCCGCGATGGATCGAAACGGTTCAGAGCTGCCGAGACGAGCGAACGCTTTGAGCCGGCCGATCGCGTTGGCGACCAACAAGCCGGTGACGGCTTCGAGCAGCGGCGTGCCTTCCGAGCGTCCTCACCCGCAAGACCAGCGTGGCGATCGTCCGCAGAAGCAGACGATGTGGGAGAAGCTCGAGTCGTTCATCGCGGTTGTCCACGCGAAACAACTTCTGGCACCGCGTGGTGTCGCTGATCTTCCTGCCGTATGCGTTCAAGTCCGGCATCAAGATGGCCAGCGCCCGAACGCGCAGCACTCGTACATCCTGCCGTTCCGCCGGTTCAACAAGAACTGGTAACGCGATGGCCGGGCGCCGCCCTCTCCTGAGGTCGCCGCGGCATGTACATCTTCCAGAAGGCCGGCAAGGACTACACCGTCGTCTGCAAGGAACTGCACTACAAGTTCCTGCGCCTGCTTCGGCCCGGCCGTCTACCGCGTCCTCGACAAGGACGAGGGAACTCGAGGCACTGCTCAAGAACGGCGGCGAGTTCAACCTCGATCTGACGATCAACATCTTCCAGCCGCCGAGCAAGCCGTCGGAGAGAGAAGCGCGTCGGGCGCTGCAAGGTGACATTCCACGTCACACCGAAGCAGCACCACAGGACCGCAAGAAGGCCGGTCGCAAGACCGCCGTCCGCGGCGGTCTGACCGTGCCAGTCGGTCGATCCCTACAAACCGTTCTGGCCCGGTTGCCACCCGGTTACACTTGTCGACATGGAAGGTGTTCTTGCTGTCGTTGTGATCATCGCGGTGATGCGCTGCGTGGTCGTCGCGATCCACGCACAAGAGCTGCCAGGAGCGGATCGCGTTTCAGCGCGATCGCCGCGAAGCTGCGGCTGGAGGTTCAGCGAGCAGAAGTTCCGCGACCACGACGAGCAGTACGCACTTCGAGATCTTCCCGCGGTTATCGCGCGCCTACGACACGATGGCGGGCGCGCTCGATGTGTTCGGCGAGAACTCGTACGCGCAGGCCGGCGATTTCACCTACAAGGTCACCAGCGGCACCGGCAAGAACCGCAGCACACGCACCTACCACTTCGCCTGATCATCGAGTTGCCGTACCGCATCGTGCCGGACGTGCTCAGCGCCGCGAGAACCTGTTCGACAAGTTCACCGACATGATCGGCTTCGACGACATCGACTTCGAGTCCTCGGAGTTCAGCAAGAAGTTCTGCGTGAAATCTCCGGACAAGCGGTTCGCGTACGACCTGATCACGCCGCGGATGATGGACCACTTCACAGGCTCACCGGTGCCGGGTCTGCCGGCGATCGACATGGAGAACAGCCGGATCTGTTTCAGCGACGGCGCATCGCGCTGGAAGCCGGAGCACTTCGAGCAGGCGATCGCGTGGGCAGAGCGGTTCTTTGAACTGTGGCCGGAGCACCTCTGGCGACGCTGGGAGCGGTGGCGGTGATCCTCCTCATGTGCATCGTCTCTAACATACTGGAGAGATCCACTCGCGTTCAGCATCGGCGGAACGTGGATGCGTCACGAGCAAAGATCGGTGGTGGAGCAGCGCCCAGTTTGAGACTGCGCATCGGTGGGTGTGCGAAATGATCTCAAGTTCCTCTAGCGCGTGGCGATCGCCGTGATTCGATTCATCCCCATCTACATTCTCGTCGTGGGCATGCACCACCCCGCCTACGTCAACTTTGATGGTCGGACTGGTGCCGAACCTCTGGCGGGCATCGGGCTCGCCGTGCTCGCGCTCACCGGTGTCGTGCTGCGCGTGATCGCTCTGCAGTTCACCGATTCGCGTGCGAACGCTCTTCGAAGCCTCGCGTTGTCCAACGGCTGGTCGTTCAGCCGCACCGAGAGCCTGACCTGGTACCGAACCTACGGGGACCTCGACCTGTTCAGCCAGGGGCGAGCGAGGATCACTGAAGAACCTGATGCGGACCAAGATCCGCATCCACGGGCACGTGCTTCCGGTTGAGATGGGCGACTTCGCGTACACGGTCGGCTGGGGACGTTCGAAGAAACGCATCAGCCTGTTCCTCGTTGTGCGACTGCAGCACTCGCTGCCAGGAGGGCTCTCCGGCCGGAGCATTCGGCGACCGTGTGCCTCGCGCCCGGTTCAACGACATCGACTTCGAGTCGAAGGCGTTCAGCGACGTACGGTCGGCTCGACCGACAAGAAGTTCGCGTTCCGCCTGATCTCTCCCCTCGTGATGCTCCTCATGGAGCGCCCTGCGCTCGGGCTGCCGACGTTTTCTCCTACGCAGGAAATCTCTGGGATTGGGATCAAGGAGCAGTGGTCCCCACCAGTTCGAGTCGCTGGACTGGACGCGCGGTTCATGTCGCTTTGGCCGCCTGTAATCGCGTTGACGGCGCCTACCTCGATTCACACGTACACTCCGCCCCATGAGCCCCCGTCATCATCCTGATCGTCGTCGGCGTGGTCGTCCTGCTGCCCTTGATCTACGTGCTCGCGATCTAACCGGCTGGTCAGCATCCGGGCTCACATGCTTGAGTCGTGGTCGGATGTGGATGTCGGACTCAGCTGCCGGTACGAGCCTGATCCCCAATCTCGTCGAGACCGTCAAGGCTACGCGACGCACGAGCGGAGACGCTCGAGCGGGTCATTGCGCAATCAGGCCGCGGCCAAGCACGAAGACCCGGCTCACAGTCGCGCGACGAGCAGCGCTGATCGAGGGCCTGCGACGGATCTTCGTGGTCGTCGAGGACTACCCGGAACCAAACCGATCGGAACTTCCGCCAACTGCAGGCGGAACTGGCGAACACCGAGGACCGACGCCGCGGCGAGGCGGTTTTCAACGGCAACGCGCGTCTGAACCAGTTTGGTCGAGATGTTCCTGTCGAACCTGATCGCCGGGACGTTCGGCTTCTTGCCCGAGTACTTCCGCCTCGACGATGACCGTCAGCGGCGGTCCCAAGGTCACGCTCGACGCGTAAGCCTACATTGGCATGATGAGCACCGCTTCCGGAACCCCGTCCACGCCCCTCCGGCCGCCGAGCATCGCCCGCGGTCCTGCGGCCCTGTTCCTCGCCAGTTCGTGGACATGGGTCATCGGGATGTGGTTCCCGTTACCTGACCCGTGATTTCGGCTGGGTCGCCTGGCTGGTCTTCGCGATCCCCAACGTGATCGGTGCGGCGTCGGGCTGATCCTCCGGCCCGGCACCTCGCGACCCGGCGACCTGGCAGCCACGCTCGTCGGTGAAACTCACGACCCAGCACGACATCGCCTGCATGGCGTTCAGCGTGGTCACCATCGCCTTCCGCCTCTTACGTGGTCAGTTTCTCATCCGCAGCCACATCTCGCAGTTGCCGATCGCGGCCCTGATGGTGTCGATCTCCACGGCGGTGTTCGCGTTCTCGTGATCCTGTTCGCCCCGTTCTGGCGGGCGTCGTGGTGGGCCGCGGGATGGTCTGGCTGGCCTCGGTCGGCTCGCCATCGCCTCCGCTCACCAGCGGCGATCAGGCGGCGTTTCGCTGCCTCCGGCGGCGGCATCATCGTCGGCGTGACCGGCGACCCGTACGGCCTGTGGAAACTCGCCCCGCGATCGTGTTCGGCTTCTGTTGTGCCTGCACTCGACCTGACGATCAACTGCGCCAGGACACCCCGAGCCGACCGGTCGACGCGTCGGTGCTCGGCTTCGGCGTGTTCTTCCTCGTGATGATCGGGCTGACGCTCGGCTACGCCGGTCGCCTGATCAACCACGACACGATCGCCTACTACACGGGCACATCGTCCTGCAGGCGGCGTTCACATCGGTGCACCCGGGCTCCGTCGAGCGGCGGGTACCACAAGTTTGACCTGAGCAAGCCCGCGATGCCGAAGGACGCCCGACGGCGAAAGCGCCTGGCCGCTCCGACTGTTCTGTTTCAGTTTCCTGTCTCTTGCTTCGTTCTTCGGCAACGCGGTGCTCGACCTGCAGCAGCCCCGGAGCGGCTACGACGCCTCGCGGTTCTGGTACGACCTGATCATCTCGTCGTACGGGTTGGTGTTCCCCGCGTACATGTATCTGTGTGGTGCCCCACCGACGCTGCGGGCAGTGCGTCGCAAGGTCTGCGCTGCTCTGGGCCGTCACGACGCTGGCGGCGACGCCCCTGTTCTTCCTGGTTTCATCGGTTTCGCCGAGCCGCGGTACGGCCTGATTCCATCGGGTGCTGCTGATCCGGTGGCACCCTACGTGGCGGGTCAGTGGCTCCCGAGCTGCCGGGTGCCGGTGCGTTCACGCGTTGGGCAGTAGAACCCGAATATCAAGCGAAACCGACACGTTCGAGCCGGGTCAAAATCGAGGGAAACCCTGAAAATCAGGTAAATCCGGGTCGCCTGGGACGCCCGGCCCTGTCTGAACGACCCTCAGAGGCCTCGCGCACATGGCTGACGACCCCATTATCGACACCTGATTCCGGCGAGACCCTGAGGTCCCCGGTCTGGGCAAGGTGCTCGACCTGCAGATCGAATCCGGAGTTCAAGGACTCGTACCTCACCTACGCGATGTCCACGATCATGGACCGGCCCTGCCCGATGTCCGTGACGGCCTGCTGTCGCAGCGCCGCATCCCCGTGGCGATGAACGACTCAACCGCTCCCGGAAAGAAGCACACTCGCGCCAAGATCGCCGGCGATACCGGTAACTTACCACCCGCACGGCGAGGGCGTGATCTACCCGACCCTGGTCGGTATGGCCCAGAAGTGAAGATGTCGGTCCCGCTGATCGACTGCAGGGCAACTCGGCTCGATCGACGGCGACCCCCGCGCCGCCGCGATACACCGAGCGTATGCACCACGCATGCGATGGACATGCTGGAAGACATCGACACCGTCGACTTCAGCCCAACTACGACGACCGGTCATGGAGCCGACCGTCCTGCCGGGTAAGTTCCTGAACCCATCATCAACGGCGGCGTGGGTATCGTCGGCATGGCGACCAGCCTGCTCCCCACAATCCTCGAAGTCTTCGACGGCATCACGCGCCTGATCGACAACCCGGAGATCTCGCTGGCTGAACTCATGGCCGACGAGACCGACGAAGACAGCGTCACCCGTTTGGGCATCAAGGGACCGACTTCCCGACCGGCGGCATCATCCGCGGTCGCCGGAATCGGCGCGGCTACTCCACCGGCCGCGTTTGGTCCGAGGCAAGGTCCATCGAGGACCTCAAGAACGGCAGCAGATCGTCATCGACCAGATCCCCACCAGTTCATCCAGTCCACGCTGGTCGAGCGGATCGCCGGGCGCGACAAGCGACGAACGGATCAGGGACATCGTTGATCAAAGCGCAACGAGTCGGGCGCGACGCCCAGACCCGCATCGTCTGCGAATGCAAGGGCACCGATTCGGCGGTGGTCGGAACCGCCACCAGTTCACGCCCTGCAGTCGACGATCCTCGACATGAAACATCGCTGGTCAACCGCCAGCCGCGGACGATGCCGATCAAGGAACTGCTGCAGCATACATCGATCACCGCATCGATGTCATCGGAGCCGCGCATGCGTCACCTGCTGCACGAGGCCAAGCGGGCCCACGTGCTCGAGGGCATGATCTACGCCGTCTGCGACATCGACGAGGTCATCGCTCGATCCGTCGAAAACGCGAGGAGGCGATCCAGAAACTGATGGCCTGCCGGTTCCGCATCCCGGCCGATCACCCGTCGCGCCGCAGATCCCCGAGCGTTCTGCTGAAGATCGCGTCGTCGCAGCGGGTCGCGATGACCGCGTGCGGCCGAAGCGATCGGCTCCATGCCTGATCCGCCTCGTCGGTCTTGAGATCGAGAAGATCACCGCGGACTACCGCAAAGTCGTCGCCGAGATCGAGGACTACGAGGCCATCCTCGCCGATCGCGGTTGCGCCACTGACTCATCAAGGACGATGTCGCAGATGCGCGATCGCTATGACCGACGCGCCGCACGTCGATCGAGGAGTCGGCTGACGACATCGACTTCGCCGACCTGATCCAGGAGCACTCGGTCGCGGTCACGATCTCGCACGAGGGCTACGAAGCGGAACCCGCTGGACACCTACAAGGCTCCAGCGCGGCGGCCGGGCATCCAGGGCGGCGTGCCTCGCCAAGGACGAGGACTCTCGAGCACCTGTTCATCGCGTCGACACACGACGACCTGCTCTGCTTCACCGACTCGGTCGCGTTCAAAATGAAGGTCTACGAGATCCCCGGTTCTCCTCGCACCAGCAAGGGGCGCTGATCGTCAACCTGATCGACCTCAAGCCCGGCGAGAAGTGCGTGGCGTACCTGCCCATCTCAGACTTCGAAGGGCGAGGACTTCCTGGTTCGCCAACGCGCAGGCGAAGCTGTGAAACGCCTCGCTCGCCTGTACCAGAACGTGAACCGATCGGGCCTCATCGCGATCAACCTCAACGACGGCGACGGTTTTCGTCGGCGTGGCCTGCACCAGCGGGCACGACACCTGCTGGGCACCGCCAACGGCATGTCCATCCGCTTCGAAGAAGACGACGCCCGCGCCATGGACGCTCGTCCGCCGGCGTAAAGGGCATCGACTGGCGGACGGCGACGAGGTCGTCGGGCTGGTCAAGATCCAGATGAACGACTGGCGAAGCCACCGACTCTGTCCGCGGCGATGTTGATCTGCTCACCGTCACCGAGAACGGTTACGGCAAGCGGACCGACCTCAACGAGTATCTGGTCGCTTCCCGAACAGGAAGACGGCTCGGTCGAGTATCGCACGCAGTCCCGTGGCGGCAAGGGCCGACGCGACATCAAGACCACGGCCCGCAACGGCAAGGTCGTCTGCGTGAAGGCTGTCATCGACAACGAAGACATCGTCTTCGTGACCCGCAGCGGCATGATCGTCCGCACGCAGAGCGAGGAGATCCGCCGATCGGGCGCAACACGGCGGGCGTCCGTCTGGTGAACATCAAGGCCGGCGACCGCGTGGTGAGCGCGGCGGTCACGCCGAGGGACGAAGAAGAGTCGGAGTAACAATCAGGCCGTGGCGTGGCGAACCATGGGCACGACGAGCAATAGGGTCGACAACCCAAGGAGCAGCGCAGCGAGAGCAAGGCGGGCAGACCAAATCAGCCGCCGCCGCAGGCGTAGCGTTCTCCGTCGTCGCCACACCAGCGTCCCGAGCCACGCCAGCACGATCAGTACGATCGGCTCGAAGTACCGCTGCCAAGCCATCGTGTTCATGGTCTGCGCTCACAAACCCGACGAGTGCGACGAGGAGGATCAGCGCCTCGTTGTTCGCTCACGCGCTTCGCCGCACGCCAGCAGCAGCAGACCCATGGCACCCGCCGGTGCCGCGATCGTGATAACGACCGAACGTTCGGCGACATCCGGCGCGCCGCACGATCTCCCAGAGCCAGCTGTAAGCCCGCGACTTCCACAACTGCGTCTCCCGCGGCTGATCGATCGTGGCGGAAGTGCGGACCGCGATCGCGCAAACCAGCCCCAGCAGAATCGCGAGCATCGCGGGAGCGTCCGAGAGTGGCGAGCGGCGACCCGCTTTAGTTCATCCCAGACCAGCGGCAGATAGAAGAACCCGCACGCCAAAGCTGGTGCCGCGGTCGTCGAGGTTCGGTCCCGCGGCGTGGATCCGCACGAACTCGCTCCGCCTGCGGAACCAGACCGCCCCACAGCAAGCGCGAACACGCCCAACAACCTGATCGCGAACGCGAAGCCGATCGACGAGAAAAGCAACGGACGCCACGATGGATGCTCCGACGATCAACCAGACCCTTCAGCGCAAACCGGGCCAAAGGGCTGGCCAGCACACCAGCGAGCACCGCCGGCCCCGCACTCCAGACCATGATCTGGCGGACGCCAACGCTCACCGTCGCAACCAGACCGGCCGCGAGCAGCGAGACCGGCTTCCTCGTGAAAACGCTCGCCAGCCCGAGCGCGATCGCCATGAGAGCCACGCGAGGTTGTCCGTCGTCAGGAACGCCGTCGCCGAGGATGTACTTTCGCTCGTCGCCACCGGCAGGCAAAGCACGAACGCTGGCCAGGGCTCCGCCAGGCGTGCCGCGAACGCGTACACCACCCCATGGTTGCCAGTCCAAGGCCACATTGAGCACCAGCACCGCGCGATGTTCGCCCGGTCATCGGCGTCGTACGGCCCAACTCACCTGGAGCAGGGTCGCCATCAGCGGGCGGTGGTAGCCAGAGCCGTCGCCGAGTCGTACCGACGATGTCGATCCCCGGCCACTGCCGATGCATGGTGTCGATGATTGGGCGATGGAAGAGGGCCTGGTCCGCCCCACCTCGCTGGGCACCCCCAGATCGTCGAAGTCCTGACCGAGGTGACTGGCCCAGCGCGCCGCGATCTGGACTCGCCATGATCGGCACCGCGACCATCGCCGCGATGAGCACCAGCAGAACGCCTCCGGCACCATGCCTGCACGCCCGAGCGCCATTGACCGAGTTGTTTCAGGGCGATCCATGCGATTGGTCAGTCCGGGGCGGGCCGATGGTGAGATTGAGCTGGGCGGGACCAGCCGATGGAGACCCGATATAGTCTTTGAATCGGTCGCGTGATGCACGATGCTGCGTCCGGAATCTCAAACCCCACCCACTTCTGAGCGGTTTCTTGACCTCCACTGAGCCCACCCCGGCACCCAGCAGCCCGCCACAGCGACCGCTCTGGCGAGCGATGATCAAGGCCGCC
>JACADM010000020.1_pt1 | contig 27064 bp, 30 predicted proteins | sample 7512371 | NCBI WGS metagenome assembly JACADM01 (sample SAMN14389041, study PRJNA612141) | algae metagenome | isolation source: non-axenic algae culture | place: India: Navi Mumbai | collected 2017-01
ATCCAGCGGCTGTACGAGGCTACCAAGGACCGCAAGACCTTCGTTTCCACGGAAGTCGGCCAGCACCAGATGTGGGCGGCGCAGTTCTTCGGCTTCGACGCACCCAACCGCTGGCTGACCTCGGGCGGCCTCGGCACGATGGGCTACGGCCTGCCGGCGGCGATCGGCGCACAGGTGGCGCACCCGGACGCGCTGTGCATCGACATCGCGGGCGATGCCTCGATCCTGATGAACATCCAGGAGATGTCGACGGCCGTGCAGTTCGGGCTGCCGGTCAAGGTCTTCATCCTCAACAACCAGTACATGGGCATGGTGCGCCAGTGGCAGCAGCTGCTGCACGGCAACCGGCTGTCGCATTCCTACATGGACAGCCTGCCGGACTTCGTGAAGCTGGCGGAGGCCTTCGGCGGCCACGGCATCGTCTGCGACAAGCCGGCGGATCTCGATGACGCGATCCAGGAGATGATCGACACGCCGAAGCCGGTGATCTTCGACTGCCGCGTGGCTAACCTTGCCAACTGCTTCCCGATGATCCCCTCGGGCAAGGCGCATAACGAGATGCTGCTGCCGGACGAGGCCAACGACGAGGCGGTGGCCAATGCCATCGACGCGGCCGGCAAGGCGCTGGTCTGAGATCGCGGAGACGAACGAGATGAACGCACAGAACCTCAATGCGCCCTCCGCCTACTTCATGGCCGAGGTGGTCGAGCAGGTCGAGAGCCACACGCTCTCGGTGCTGGTCGACAACGAGCCGGGTGTGCTCGCGCGCGTCATCGGCCTGTTCTCGGGCCGGGGCTACAATATCGACAGCCTGACCGTCTCGGAGACCGAGCACGAGAAGCACCTGTCGCGGATCACCATCGTGACCACCGGCACGCCGATGGTCATCGAGCAGATCCATCACCAGCTCGAGCGGCTGGTGCCGGTGCACCGGGTGACCAACCTGACGGTCGACGCACGGCGGCGCAATTTCGAGAAGCCGCTGGAGCGGGAGCTGGCCCTGATCAAGGTGGCCGGCATCGGAGAGAAGCGGCTGGAGGCCCTGCGGCTGGCGGATGCGTTCCGCGCGACGGTGATAGATGCGACGGCGGAGCATTTCGTCTTCGAGATCACCGGGCGGACGAACAAGGTGGAGCAGTTCATCGCCATCCTGAAGCCGCTCGGCCTGGTGGAGGTGTCCCGCTCCGGCGTTGCGGCCCTGCAGCGTGGCCCCGAGGGCATCTGACATTTCACACAGGGCGGGGGCGACCCCGCCCTGTTTGGTCTCTTGCGCAGGCCCGCTGCACGAGACCTATGAAAGTCCGCGCAAGTATCTTGCAAGGACGCGGGCGATCGGGTACCACCTTGGTGCATTAACGCCTCTTTCGGGAAATCTTGCGCAAGCTTGGCGCGTTTCCCATGCCACCGGCCCGCAACGGACGGGCGAGACGCAAGGACTGGACGAACCGCATGATCGCCGCTGGCACATATGCCGCTTTTGCGATCGACGCGCGCACGACGCGCGGCGGAGCCCTGCGTCGCGGCGGCCTCCTTCTCCTTATCTGCCCCTGAGCACCGGCTGCCTCCCAGCGGAACGGAGGCGGGCGCTCAGGGGACGAAACCTTCACCGACCGATTGCATTTCGGCCCGCGCCCCATAAACACGCGAGCGGCGCAGGGCCAGACCCGAAGGGAAACGGATAATGTCTGCCCGACCAGATCTTCATTTTCGACACCACCTTGCGCGACGGCGAGCAGTCGCCCGGCGCCTCCATGACGCTGGAAGAGAAGCTGCAGGTGGCCGAGATTCTCGACGACATGGGCGTCGACATCATCGAGGCCGGCTTTCCGATCGCCTCCAACGGCGATTTCGAGGCGGTCTCCGAGATCGCCAAGCGCACCAAGCGTTCGGTGATCGCCGGCCTCGCCCGTGCCATCCATGCCGACATCGACCGGGCCGGCGAGGCGGTACGCCATGCCGAGCGCGGCCGCATCCACACCTTCGTCTCCACCTCGCCGATCCATCTGGAGCACCAGATGAAGAAGACCGAGGCACAGGTGCTCGACATCATCACCGACACGGTCGGCCGGGCGCGCAACCTGATCGACGACGTGGAGTGGTCGGCGATGGACGCCACCCGCACGCCGATCGAATATCTGTGCCGCTGCGTCGAGGCGGCGATCCGCGCCGGCGCCACCACGATCAACCTGCCGGACACGGTCGGCTATGCGACGCCGGACGAATACAAGTCGATGTTCGAGCAGATCCGCGCCCGGGTGCCGGACGCGGACAAGGCGATCTTCTCCGTGCATTGCCACAATGACCTGGGCCTCGCCGTCGCCAACTCGCTGGCCGGCGTCGCGGGCGGCGCGCGGCAGATCGAGTGCACGATCAACGGCCTCGGCGAGCGTGCCGGCAATGCGGCGCTGGAAGAGATCGTCATGGCGATCCGCACCCGCTCCGACGTGCTGCCCTACAGCTGCTCGGTCGAGCCGCGCTATCTGACCCGCGCCTCCAAGCTGGTTTCGGCCGTGTCCGGCTTCCCGGTCCAGTTCAACAAGGCCATCGTCGGCAAGAACGCCTTCGCGCATGAAAGCGGTATCCACCAGGACGGCATGCTGAAGAATGCCGAGACCTACGAGATCATGCGTCCCGAGGATGTGGGCGTGAAGGCCACCTCGCTGGTGATGGGCAAGCATTCGGGCCGCCACGCGTTCCGCCAGAAGCTGGAAGAGCTGGGCTACGAGATCGGCGACAATGCGTTCGAGGATGCCTTCCGCCGGTTCAAGGACCTCGCCGACCGCAAGAAGCACGTCTACGACGAGGACATCGAGGCGCTGGTCGAGAACGAGATCGCGACCCAGGGCGAGCAGATCAAGGTGATCGCGCTGACCGTGATCGCCGGCACCGGCTCGGCCGGCAAGGCGATCCTGACGCTCGACGTCGACGGTCGCCACGAGACCCGCGAGTGCACCGGCGACGGCCCGATCGATGCGACGTTCAACGCCATCAAGACCATCGTGCCGCACGATGCGCGCCTGTCGCTCTACCAGGTGCATGCGGTGACGGAAGGCACGGACGCGCAGGCGGAAGTGTCCGTCCGGCTCGAGTCGAACGGCCGCATGGCGACGGTAAGGGTGCGGATACCGACACGCTGGTGGCCTCGGCCCGCGCCTATATCTCGGCGCTCAACCGGCTGATCGCTCGCCAGAGCAAGCCGGACCACCAGGAACTCAAGGCCGTCTGAGCCGCTGTCCGGCCTGATGGATCGACATGAGAAAAAGCCCCCGGCGGAGCGATCCGCCGGGGGCTTTCACGTTTTGCGGCGGGCTGGCCGCTGATCCGACTGCGCCACGCGTCAGGCGCTGGCGCGGGCGTAGCGGGCGAGGGCCGGCGAGAGCACCTGCAGGCAGTCGAAGGCGTTGCCGTCGATCACCGTGCGCTGGCGCTGCGAGAAGCCGATGCCTTCCACCATGCGGCGGGCGGGGTCGTTGCCGGCGGCGACGAAGGCGATGAGGTGAGTGAAATAGGTGTTCTCGAAGAACCAGGTCACCAGCGCGCCGGCCAGCTCGGAGGCGTAGCCCTTGCCCCACAGATGCGGCTTCAGGCAGATGCTGAGGGCCACTTCCGAGGTTTCCGGATAGACGGAAAAGCCGGCACGACCGGCAAAGCCGCCGTCATGCAGCGTCGCTTTCCATTGGCTGAAGCCGCGGTGGTCCTGGCCCTCGATATAGTCGAGCAGGCGCTGCTCGGCGTCCTCGCGCGTGCGGATCGCCTCATGGGAGGCGAGGAAGCGGTTGACGCCCTCGTCGCAATGCAGGGCATAGAGATCGCCCGCATCAGCGTCGCTGAAGGTCGACAGACGCAGGCGCGGCGTCTTCAAAATCGCATTGTCCGCCATGGTCTCTCTCCTCGCGGGTCCGGCGCCGATGGGGGCGGCGCGGTGTCCGTAAAAGACGGTCTGGCGGGATCGGGACCTTGCGGCCCGTCCTCCGGAAGAATGGCTGTCGCGCGATCTTCGCCGCGTCGAGCCGGGGGCACATGATGGGATGTACCGGACAGTGCCTGAAGGGATTCGCGCTGGAGCGCCACAGGCCTGTCTTCGTTTACGAGAAGTTTATGCGCAAATGATGGCGATTCAATCAAGAGATGTAGTTTACGCGCCTCCGCGCAAAACGCGTTGCCAGGCGGCGGTGTCGGCCGGGTCGAGGCGGGGCCAGTCGCCGAGCTGGCCGCGGAAGAACGTCTCCTGTCGCTTGGCGTAGCGGCGGGTTTCGGTCGTCGCCTTCTCGACGGCATGGTCCAGCCCGTCGAGATCGGCGGGAAGGGGGCCGAGCTCGCGCACGCCGATGGCCTTCATCGCCGGCAGGTCAGGATCCAGATTGCGGGCGAGCAGGCGGCGGGCTTCCTCCACCGCGCCGGCCTCCACCATCATGCGGAAGCGGCGGGCGATGCGCTCGTGCAGCCAGGGCCGCGGCGGGGCGAGCACCAGGCGCGCTGCCTCCGGCCCGACGAGAACCGGTCCCTGCTGCTGCTGCCAGTAGGAGAGGGAGCGGCCCGTCGCCTCCATCACCTCCAGCGCGCGCAGGATGCGCTGGGTGTCGCCGGGCTCGAGCCGTGCCGCCATCGGCGGATCGACTTCCGCCAGCCTGCGGTGAAGCGCAAGGGAAGGGGTCTCCGCCGCCTCGGCGCGCAGACGGGTGCGGATCTCCTCCGGGATCTCCGGGACAGCGGACAGCCCGCCGGCAAGCGCGCGGAAGTAAAGGCCGGTGCCGCCGACGATGACGAGCGGCCGGCCGGCATCGCGCGCCTCGTCCAGGACCTTGCCGATATCCGACAGCCAGCGGGCGACGGACCAGTGTTCGGCCGCATCGACATGGCCGTAGAGGCGGTGCGGCGCCGGGCGAGATCGTCCGGCGAGGGCCGGGCGGTCAGCACGTCGAGATCGGCATAGACCTGCATGCTGTCCGCATTGGCGATCCAGGCGCCATCGCGCTCCGCCAGCTCCAGGGCCAGCGCCGACTTGCCGCTCGCCGTGGGTCCGGCTATCAACGTGACCGGTTTCGCCACTTCTTCCTCATTCCCTTGCAAGGCGCTTCACGATGTCGCTTGTCGCAACCCTCGTCGCCAATCCCTCGCGCCCGGTCCTCGACGAGACTCTCGTCGCGCGGGCGCTCCATGTGTTGCCGGCAGGGTCCGCAGCCGACTGGCTTGCCGCCGGCATCGCCTGCGACCTCGCCTTCAGCGGAACGCCGGCCGAGGCGGCCGAGTTCGACGCGCGCCTGCGCGAGGTGGTCGCCGACGCCCCCGTCGACGTCCTTGTGCAGAAGCACGAGGGCAGACGCAAGCGCCTGCTGATCGCCGACATGGATTCCACCATGATCGGGCAGGAATGCATCGACGAGCTGGCCGCCGCCGTCGGCAAGAAGGACGTCATCGCCGCGATCACCGAGCGGGCGATGCGCGGCGAGCTGGAGTTCGAGCCGGCCCTGCGCGAGCGCGCGGCGATGCTGGCCGGGCTCGAGGCCGGCGTCATCGGTGAGGTGCTGACCAAGCAGATCACCCTGACGCCGGGCGCGCGCGAGCTGGTCGGCACGATGCGGGCGCATGGCGCCTATTGCGCGCTGGTCTCGGGCGGCTTCACGGCTTTCACCTCCGAAATCGCCGCGCAGCTCGGCTTCCACGAGAACAGGGCGAACACGCTGGGCATTGCCGACGGGCGGCTGACCGGCAAGGTCGACGAGCCGATCCTGGGGCGCGAGGCCAAGCGCCAGCGGCTGGAAGAGCTGATGGCGGAGAAGGGGCTCGACGCCTCCTCGGCGATTGCCGTTGGCGACGGCGCCAACGATCTGGCGATGATCGAGCGGGCAGGGCTCGGCGTTGCCTATCATGCAAAGCCGGCGGTGGCAGCGGCAGCCGATGCACGGGTCGATCACGGCGACCTGACCGCGCTGCTCTATTTCCAGGGCTACCGGGCAAGCGAGTTCGCCGCCGGCTGAACCGGCCCATCTTCAAGGACACAAAAAAGGCCGCGAGCGAACCCGCGGCCTTTCTTTTTGGTTCGGGCAGGGCCCTTCTTTTATTTGAGAAGGGCCCTTGCGCTCGTCTTACGGCTCGATGGTGAGCGGGATGAAGCGGACTTCTCCCTGCGCGTTCGAGATCAGGAACAGCGCCAGGCGGCGGCTTTCGCCTTTCAGCGTCTCGATGCGGGCGGTGATGTCGGCAGGCGAGGAGACAGCCTCCTGTGCCACCTCGACGATCACGTCGCCGGCCGCGATGCGCTTCTCGGCGGCACCCGAGCCGTCCTCGACGGCGGTGACCACCACACCCTTGACGTCGGCGGCGATGGAGTACTGCGTGCGCAGCTCCTCGGTCAGCGCCGACAGGGTCATGCCGAGCACGGTCGGGGTCTCGTTGGCCGGAGCCTCGTCCGAGGGCGCAGTGCTGTCAGCGGCAGCGGAGGCGTCGGCCTCCTCGAGACGGCCGAGCGTGACCTGAAGCGTGACTTCCTCGCCCTTGCGCAGGACGACGACCGAGACTTCCTCGCCGACCGGAGTGTCGGCAACCATGCGCGGCAGGTCGTGCATGGCCGGCACGCGGGAGCCGTTGAACTCCAGCACCACGTCGCCGGCCTCGAAGCCCGCGTCTTCCGCCGGACCACCCTCGGTGATGCCGGCGATCAGCGCGCCTTCGGCCTTGTCCATGCCGAGACTCTCGGCGATCTCGTCGGTGACTTCCTGGATGCGCACGCCGAGCCAGCCGCGGCGGGTCTCGCCGAACTCGCGGAGCTGGGCGATGACCTTGGTCGCGGTCTCGGAAGGAATCGCGAAGCCGATGCCGATCGAGCCGCCCGAGGGCGAGATGATCGCGGTGTTGATACCGATGACTTCGCCGTTGCGGTTGAACAGCGGGCCGCCGGAATTGCCGCGATTGATGGAGGCGTCGGTCTGGATGTAGTTGTCGTAAGGACCGGAATTGATGTTCCGGTTGCGGGCCGAGACGATGCCGGTGGTGACCGTGCCGCCGAGGCCGAACGGGTTGCCGATGGCCATCACCCACTCGCCGACGCGCAGGCTCTCGGAATCGCCGAAGGAGACGGCCTTGAGCGGGGAGGCGGGCTTCACCTTGAGAACCGCGATGTCGGTCTTGCTGTCGCGGCCGATCACCTCGGCGGCGAGCTTGCTGCCGTCGTTGAAGTTGGCGGTGATCTCGTCGGCGCCCTCGATCACGTGGTTGTTCGTGATGATGATGCCTTCCTCGGCGTCGACGACGAAGCCGGAGCCGAGCGACTGCACCCGGCGCGGCCGGTTGTTGTCGCGATTCTGACGGTTGAAGAACTCGTCGAAGAACTCCTGGAAGGGCGAGCCTTCCGGCACCTGCGGCAGCGGCACGGAGCGCTGCGCGGTGACGTTTTGCGCGGTGGAGATGTTCACGACCGCATCGAGCAGGGACTCTGCGAGATCGGGGATCGACTCCGGCGCCTGGGCCCGGGCCGCGCTGAAATCGGCGACGGTGGCGGGCACGGCAAGGGAAAGGGCGAGGGCGGCGGCGGCGAGCCGGCGCCCGATGCGACGGGGGCCTGTCGTGCCGGACGGGCTGGCCTGACGCTGGTCGGTGTTCAACAGGGCCATAGGCCGTTGTCCTCCATCTGGGTTCGGGGTCCGTTGCCCCGCGGTATCTTGCGGCCGGACGGGGAAGCATACGCCCCGTCCGGCCCTTGCAAAACGTGAAAGCGATGCCGCGATGCCTATCCGCGGACGAGCCAGACCATGAAGACGCCGATTATGGCGGCAATCAGTCCACCGGTCCGCAGCACTCCCTCGGGGAGTTCGAGCATCTGACGGATCGCCTGTTTCATGGCTCCCGGGGCGAGCGCGTAAAGCGCCCCCTCGAGAGCCAGGACCAGTCCGAGTGCGACCCAGAGATCGCTCACTGGGCGAGCGGACCCCGGGCAACCGGTGCCTCGCCGCTGGCGGCGGGTGCCGGCTGGCGCTGGATGCCGCTCGGATCGCGGAAGTAGCGGAAGAACTGGGAGGTCGGCGACAGCACCATGGAGGTGTCGCCGGCCTTCAGGCCTTCCGCATAGGCCTGCATCGAGCGATAGAAGCTGAAGAACTCCGGATCGCGGTTGAAGGCGTCGGCGAAGATCCGGTTCCGCTCGGCGTCGCCGTCACCGCGGATCACCTCGGCGTCGCGATTGGCCTCGGCGACGATGACGGTGGAATCGCGGTCGGCACGCGAGCGGATGCGCTGCGCCTGCTCGGCACCCTGCGCGCGGATTTCGGTCGCCTCGCGCTGACGCTCCGTCTGCATGCGGCGGAAAACCGCGTCGGAGTTGGTCTGCGGCAGGTCGGCCCGGCGGATCTTCACATCCACCACCTCGATGCCGATGGGGGCGGCACGCAAGGCGACATCCTGGCGGATCTGGTCCATCAGGCCGGCACGGTCGTCACGCACCATCTGGACGAAGGTGGCGCGCGCGAGCACCGAACGAAGGCTCGACTGCAGGAAGGTGGACAGACGCTGGTTCGCCTCGTTGATGTTGTTCACCGTCTGGAAGAACAGCACCGGATCGGTGATGCGATAGCGGGCGAAGGCGTCGACGACGAGGCGCTTCTTGTCCGACAGGATCGGCTCGATCAGCGGCATGTTCAGGTCGAGCACGCGCTTGTCGAAATAGACCACGTTCTGGACGAAGGGCACCTTGAACTTGAGGCCCGGCTCCTGTTCCGCCCGCTTGATCTCGCCGAACTGCAGGACGAGAGCCTGCTGGGCCGGGTTGACGATATAGACGGACAGGTACAGCACGAGGGCTGCTGCGGCGACGACGATGCCGCCGATCCCGAAAAGACCGTTCTTCATCACTGGTTGCCTCCGCTGCGGGCGGCGCCCTGGTTTCGGTTGAGCTGGTCAAGCGGCAGGTAGGGCACCACGCCCGAGCCGCTGGCGCTCTCGTCGATGATGATCTTGGTGTTGCGGCCGAGAACCTGCTCGATCGTCTCCAGATAGAGGCGCTCGCGGGTCACGTCCGGAGCCTTCTGGTACTCGTCGAGGATCTTGACGAAGCGCTGTGCCTGACCGTTGGCCTCGGCGACCGTCTGGTCGCGATAGGCGTTGGCGGCCTCGAGCAGACGCGCTGCCTCGCCTCGGGCTTCCGGCACGACGCGGTTGGCATAGGCCTGCGCCTCGTTCTGGATGCGCTCCTGGTCGGCGCGGGCGGCCTGCACGTCGCGGAAGGCTTCGATGACCTGCTGCGGCGGGTCGACCTTCTGCATCTGCACTTCGGTGATCTCGACGCCGGCGCCGTAGCCGTCCAGCGCGGTCTGCATCAGCTCCTGCACGGCGACCTGGATCGGGGTACGGTTCTCACCGAGAATGGCGTCGATGTTGCTCTCGCCGACGACCTCGCGCATGGCGCTCTCGGCGACGGCCTTCACGGTGCCGTCCGGATCCTGAATGTTGAACAGGAAGTTGGACACGCCTTCCGGCGTGTTGCGGATGCGCCACTGCACCTTGAAGTCGACGTCGACGATGTTCTCGTCGCCGGTCAGCATCAGGCTTTCCTCGACCACGTCCTGGCTGTTCACGCGGGTGCCGCTGACGCTCTCGCGCAGGCCCACGGTGAGCTCGCGGATACGCAGGACTTCCGGCGTGTAGACGGTGCCGACGGGGTAGGGCCAGTTGTAGTTCAGACCCGGGGAGGTCTGTCCGGTGACCTCGCCGAAGACCAGCTCGACACCGACCTCGCCCTGCTCGACCCGGTAGAAGCCGGTCGCGAGCCAGATGCCGGCAGCAATGATCAGCGCCAGCAGGATGCCCTTGAAGCCGAGATTGCCGCCACCGGGCAGCACGGTCTTCAGCGTGTTCTGGCTTCGTTTGAGCAGCTCTTCCAGATCCGGCGGGTTACCGCCCCCTCCGCCGCCACGCTGCGGGCCGCCCCCCCAAGGGCCGCCACCGCCGGAACCGCCCCAGGGGCCACCGCCCCCGCCGCCCTTCCAGCCGCCGCCACCGTTCTGGTTGCTCCAAGGCATCAAGACATCCTTCATTGAGGAAACGGCACGGCGCCGTTTCCGGTTGTTCGTCGACACGCCACGAGGGCCTTGTCGGGTTATAGGGAGATTGCCCCCGCCTTTCAACGAAAGCCGGTGCCTGCACCACCCTTTCGAAGTGGCGATGCGCCCAAGCGATGTCAATGCGCGCGCGGCGGAAAACCGCCGTTTTGCCGCGGCTGGTGACGAATTGGCGCACGGATGGTTTACGACCGCGCGGCAATCGCCTGCGCGGCTGCCGCAAGACCGGTCTCGCGGGCCCCGTGGGCGGTGGAAAACGCGGTCTCGGAGACTGCCTCGCCGGCGATGAAAAGCCGCTCGCCGACCGGGCGGCGCAGCACGGCGCGGGCGCCCGCATGACCGGGCGTCGCACAGGAATAGGCGCCGAGCACATGCGGGTCGGATCCCCAATGGGTCGCGGTTGCCGTGCGCACCCGCTTCGCGATGCCGGTGCCCAGCATGTCCTTCAGTGCCTCGAGCGCGAAGGCAGTCATCGCCGCCTCGCCTTCGCCCTCCAGCGCCTCCGCCGTCTCGCCGCAGAGCTGGCCGACGACCAGCGGCCAGCCGAGATGGTTGGCGACGAAGTTCACCGGCGGGCGGTCCGGCCGGTCGGGGTCGAGCGTGTCGACATAGACATTCTCGCCGAACTCGGCGAGCGGGGCGTCGAGCAGGAAGGCGACCTTCTCCGCAAGGCCGGTCGGGCATCCGGCGGCGGCCTCGCTCACGTCCGCCGGCAGGTCGGGCAGGAAGCGGATGGCGCCGCTGGTGATCACGTTGGTGGAGACGGTGAGAATGACATGGCCGGCGCGCAAGGTGCCGCGGTTCGTCTCGATGCGGATCGGCGTGTCGCGCATGTCGATGCTGCGCACCTCGACGCCGAGATGCACCGGCACATGCGCCGAGGTGCGGGCGACCAGCGCGCCGTAGCCGTCGGAGACCGGCCAGTTCTCGTAAGTGTCGGAATAGGCGGCGAGATCGAGCGCCGAGATGCGCTCCGGCGGCAGGGCGGACAGCAGCGTCAGCCAGTGGCGGGCAAGGCGCCACCAGGGGCCGGAGGTGTCGCAGCCGGCGATGGCCGCGCGGTCGGGCTCGCCGGGCGCCGCGGCAGCGGCCTCGAAGGCCGCCTCGACCGCGTTCCAGGCCTCGCGGGCGGTCTGTGCATCGGCCTTCGTGCTGCCGAGGAACAGGTCGGCGGACCGGCGGGTGGAGCGCACCATGTAGCGCATGCCGAGCCGGTCGGCCGCCTCGCGGAACGGATTGCGCGAGGCGCTGTGCAGCCAGTGGCAGCCGCGGTCGAAGGGGATGCCGCCGAAGACATGACGGTCCGTCCAGGCGCGGCCGCCGACTCGCTCCTTGGCCTCCAGCACGGCAAAGCTCACCCCGCTGGCGGCGAGGCGCTCGCCGGCGGCAAGTCCCGCCGCACCGGCCCCGATGACGATGACGTCGTACTCGCCCACAGCTTTGCTCCTCAGCCGGTCAGGCGCGCGGCATGCCAGGCGACATGGTCGGCCAGGAAGGTGGAGATGAAATAGTAGGAGTGATCGTAGCCGCCCTGCATGCGCAGGGTGAGGTCGACGCCGGCCTTTCGGCAGGCGCGCTCGAAGTTCCAGGGCTTGAGCTGCTCGTCCAGGAAACCGTCGGCGGTGCCCTGGTCGATCAGGATGTCGCCGGACCAGCCGGTGTGCTCGACCAGATGGCAGGCGTCATGGGCGGCCCAGGCCGCGCGATCCGCGCCGAGATAGGCGGTGAAGGCCTTCTCGCCCCAAGGGCAGTCGAGCGGATTGACGATGGGAGAGAAGGCGGAGACCGAGCGGAAGCGGTCGGGATGCTTCATGGCAAGGGTCAGGGCGCCGTGGCCGCCCATCGAGTGGCCGGTGACGCCGACGGCGCCTTCCCACACGGGCAGCTCGGCCGAGACGAGGTCGAAGAGCTCGCGCGCGACATAGCTTTCCATCGCGAAGTGCGGCGCCCAGGGTGCCTCAGTCGCGTCGATGTAGAAGCCGGCGCCCTGGCCGAGATCGTAGGCGGCATCGTTGGCGACGCCCTCGCCGCGCGGGCTGGTGTCCGGGGCGATGAGAATCAGCCCGTACTCGGCGGCAAGGCGCTGGTAGCCGGCCTTGGTGGTGGCGTTCTCCCAGGTGCAGGTGAGGCCCGAAAGATAGAAGAGGGTGGGGCAGGCCTCGCCGCGCAGGGCCTCTGCCGGCAGGAAGGCGGCGAATTCCATATCGGTGCCGGTGGCGGCGGAGGCATGGCGATAGACTCGCTGTTCGCCGCCGAAGGCGCGGGCGGAAGAGACGGTGTCGAGGGTCATGGGTGTCGGCTCTCGCGTGAGGGGGAGGGGATCAGGAGGCGTGCGAGGCGGGATCGCGCAGCATGTCGACATGCGGGATCCCGTCTTCCAGATAGGTTTCGGACACGGGGCTGAAGCCGTGCCCCGCATAGAAGGCGGTGAGATGCGCTTGCGCCGACAGAGCCTGCGGGTGGTTCGGCGCAATGCGCCGTGCCTCGGCAAGGGCTGCGCGCATCAGGTAGTCGCCAAGGCCGGTGCCGCGCCAGGCCGGTGCAACGACGATGCGGCCGATGCGCAGCGGTTCGCCCTGAGCTTGCGGCCGCAGCAGGCGCAGGCAGGCGGCGAGCTCCGCGTCGCCTTCACTGCTTTCGCTCGGCGCGCTCACCAGCAGGTGGCGGGCTTGCGGATCGCGGCCATCGATCTCCGGATAGGGGCAGGCCTGCTCGACGACGAAGATGTCGACCCGCAGGCGCAGCACATCATGGAGCTGGCGCGGGGTAAGTTCGTCCATCTCCGCCCAGAGCGCGGTGAGGGAAGCCCGGCCGGCAATCGCCGGAGGCGCGGGCATGTCGAGCGCGGGACTGCTGGTCATGGCTGCGCTCACGCGCCGGGGCCCTGTGCGCCCTTGCCGACAAGACGGCCGATCTGCTCCACCTGCGCCTCGAGCCGGTCGAGTGCCTCGCCGGTGCGCTCGTGCGTCTCGCGCAGGAGCTTCAGGCTGGAGGCGATCAGCGCCATTTCGCTGGCCAGTGGGGTTTCGGCCGGCGCGTCGCCAAGGCCGTAGAGCAGCCAGGTCGGGCTGACGCCAAGGAAGCCGGCCAGCATGGTCAGCCGGTTGGCGCGGGGCTCGGAGCGCCCGCTTTCCCAGGCGTTGACGGTGGCGGTCTTGACGCCGATGCGCCGGGCGAGCTGGGCGGAGGAGAAGTTCGCAGCCTCGCGTGCGCGGCGAATGCGCCCGCCGATGGTGTCGCCATCGCGCGGCTCGGCCCACATGCTCTCGGTCTCGCTCATCGGTCCCCCCGGGTTGTGTTGCCTTGTGCCGCGGATGCGGCCGCCCCGCAGGCGGGGCGTGGTGCGGGCCGGGAGGCAGTCCCCCGGCCCGCCTTGGTCAGAACGTCACGACGGAGCGGATCGACTTGCCGTCATGCATCAGGTCGAAGGCCTTGTTGATCTCGTCGAGCGGCATGGTGTGCGTGATCATGCTGTCGATCTCGATCTTGCCGTCCATGTACCAGTCGACGATCTTCGGCACGTCGGTCCGGCCGCGCGCGCCGCCGAAGGCCGAGCCGCGCCAGGAGCGACCGGTGACCAGCTGGAACGGACGGGTGGAGATCTCCTGTCCGGCACCGGCGACGCCGATGATGACGGATTCGCCCCAGCCCTTGTGGGCGCATTCGAGCGCCTGGCGCATGGTGTCGGTGCGGCCGATGCACTCGAAGGAATAATCCGCGCCGCCCTTGGTGAGGTCGACGAGATAGGGAACGAGGTCGCCCTCGACTTCCAGCGGGTTGACGAAGTGGGTCATGCCGTAGCGCTCGGCCATGGCCTTCTTGTCGGGGTTGATGTCGACGCCGACGATCATGTTGGCACCGACGAGGCGGGCACCCTGGATCACGTTGAGGCCGATGCCGCCGAGGCCGAAGACCACGACGTTGGAGCCCGGCTCGACCTTGGCCGTGTTGATCACCGCGCCGATGCCGGTGGTGACGCCGCAGCCGATGTAGCAGATCTTGTCGAAAGGCGCGTCGGGACGGACCTTGGCGAGCGCGATCTCAGGCAGCACCGTGTAGTTGGCGAAGGTCGAGGTGCCCATGTAGTGGAAGATCTTCTCGCCGCCGATGGAGAAGCGCGAGGAGCCGTCCGGCATCACGCCCGCACCCTGCGTGGAGCGGATCTTCTGGCACAGGTTGGTCTTCGGGTTGAGGCAGTATTCGCACTCGCGGCACTCGGGCGTGTAGAGCGGAATGACGTGGTCGCCCGGCTTCAGCGAGGTGACGCCCTTGCCGACCTCGACGACGACGCCCGCGCCCTCATGGCCGAGAATGGCCGGGAACAGGCCTTCGGGATCGTCGCCCGACAGGGTGAAGGCATCGGTGTGGCACACGCCGGTCGCCTTAATCTCGACCAGCACCTCGAAGGCGCGCGGGCCCTCGACCTGCACCGTTTCGATCGAGAGCGGCTGGCCGGCCTTGAAGGCGACTGCAGCACGTACGTCCATGGGAAAACCTCCGGCTAAGGGACGATTGGAGAGGGGGGAATCCGGTTTCGCCCCGCTTTGGAGAGCGATCCTAGGAAATTGGGCCGGCGGACGAAAGGCCCGAGGCGACAATCAGATGTCTCGGCGCGACGGCGCCTGTGTACATAGGTCCTGTGTACAGCGGCGATAGGTCAGGAAGGTGACGTCGGCCGTATCCTTCTCCCCGCGCGGCGGCGTCTCGCTGGCGACTTGCGTCCACAGCTGCGGGTCGATCTTCGGAAACAGCGTGTCGCCATCGGGCGTCGCATGCACGCGGGTGATCTCCAGCCGGTCGGCCATCGGCAGGGCGGCGGCGTAGATCGTGCCGCCGCCGATGACCATCACCGCATCGGTTCCCGCCTCGCCGGCAAGCGCGAAGGCCTCGTCGAGCGAGCCGGCGCGCACAGCGCCCTCATGCGTCCAGCCCGCATCGCGGGTGACGACGATGTTGCGGCGGCCGGGCAGCGGGCGGCCGATGGACTCGAAGGTCTTGCGGCCCATCACGACGGGGTGGCCGAGCGTCAGGCGCTTGAAGCGCTTCAGGTCGGTGGAGAGCTTCCAGGGCATGTCGCCATCCGAGCCGATGACGTCGTTCTCGCCGACTGCGGCGATCAGCACGATCTCGGGTCTTGCGGATGCGGTCATCTCTGGCTCCTGGCGGGTGGTCGTTGGCGCCTCTAGTAGCGCCGCCGGCCGCAAAAGAAAACGGCCCGCGAGTGCGGGCCGTCTCCGTTTCGCTCCGGCGGGGCCGGAAGCGTTTAGGATCAGTTGCGCTCCTTGTCGACCAGGGCGCCCTTCTTGATCCACGGCATCATGCCGCGCAGCTTCTCGCCGACTTCCTCGATCTGGTGGGAATCGTTGAGACGGCGGGTCGCCTTGAAGCGGGCCTGGCCGCCCTTGCATTCCTGCATCCACTCCGAGGTGAACTTGCCGGTCTGGATGTCGGTCAGGATGCGCTTCATCTCGGCCTTGGTCTCCGAGGTCACGACGCGCGGACCGGACATGTACTCACCCCACTCGGCGGTGTTCGAGATGGAGTAGTTCATGTTGGCGATGCCGCCCTCGTAGATGAGGTCGACGATGAGCTTCACCTCGTGGAGGCACTCGAAATAGGCCATCTCCGGAGCGTAGCCGGCCTCGACCAGCGTCTCGAAGCCGGCGCGGATCAGCTCGACCAGACCGCCGCACAGGACTGCCTGCTCGCCGAACAGGTCGGTCTCGCACTCTTCCTTGAAGGTGGTCTCGATGATGCCCGAACGGCCGCCGCCGACGCCGCAGGCATAGGCCAGGCCGAGGTCGAGGGCGTTGCCCGAAGCGTCCTGGTGGACGGCGACCAGGCACGGCACGCCGCCGCCCTTCTCGAACTCGCCACGGACGGTGTGGCCCGGGCCCTTCGGCGCGACCATGAGGACGTCGACGGTCGACTTGGCCTCGATCAGGCCGAAATGCACGTTCAGGCCGTGGGCGAAGGCGATCGCGGCGCCGTCGCGGATGTTATCGGCGATGTGGTCGCGGTAGATGTCGGCCTGCAGCTCGTCCGGGGTGGCCATCATCATCAGGTCGGCCCAGCCGGCCGCCTCGGCGACGCTCATGACCTTGAGGCCGTCGGCCTCGACCTTCTTGGCGGTTGTGGAGCCGGGACGCAGGGCCACGACGATGTCCTTGACGCCGGAATCCTTGAGGTTCAGCGCATGGGCACGGCCCTGGCTGCCATAGCCGATGACGGCGACCTTCTTGGACTTGATGAGGTTGAGGTCGGCATCGCGATCATAATAAACGCGCATCTGGTTTCTCCCGTTTGGCGTTTGGATTGGACCGGGAAACGCTCCCGGCCGGGGTCAGCTCCGTCCCGCAGCTGCGCTGTTGCGCATGCGGGGCGGATGAAGGGTGATGAACTGGTCGACGGCGCGGCGCGCCTGACCGGCGAAATCGGCATCCTCGCCCACCGGCGGCTGGCCGAGCAGCCAGCGGCCATGGGCATCGCGGATGATGAGACCGTAAAGCGTGCGGTAGGCGTCCGTCGCATCGTCGAAGTCGACATGGCCCTGGTCACGCCCTGCCTCCAGCAGGGTGCGCGCACGGGTGGCGATGCGCTCGCGGCCGCGCTCCAGCAGCAGGCGGCCGAGCGGGGCGCCATGGCGGCTGGCATGGGCGATGGCGATGCGGTTGAGCGCCAGCGAGGTGTCGCCGGCCAGCACCGTCAGGAGGTCCTCGGCAAAGGTCGCGAGGCGGCTGCGGAACTCGGCAAGATCGAGCGCGCCGGCGCTCTCGCTCGGCACGCGGACCTTGGCGGCCTGGTGGGCGACGATGGCGGCGAGCAGTCCGTCGCGGTCGCCGAACCAGCGGTAGAGGCTTTCCTTGGAGCAATTCGCGGCCCGCGCAACGGCCGCCGTGGTCAGCGCCTTCTCGCCGCCGTCGACGACGAGCCGCAGCGCCGAGGCGAGGACCTCGTTCTGGCGCGGCGTGAAATCGCTGTCGGGGACGGGGGGCATGGCGGGCAAGGTCTGCGGGTCTGAGCGAGGGGCGGGCGCTGCCGCAAGGCAGGTTTCCGCTTGCGGCAATTTCAGTACCGTACGGTACGGTTCGGCCGGCACACTCGCGCGGATGCCGGCCCGCGTCAAGGGAAAACGCAGGCTTTCGAACAGCGTCGGCAATACCGCAGTGCGAAGCGCCTGCCGCGGGTTGCGGCCCGCGGCAGGGCCGTTGCAGAAAAGACACGCCGGGAGGACGATCCGTCGCAGGGGGCGCGTAGCCCTTGCCGACGCAGGGGAAACGGGCGCAGGCTGTCATTACTGACCAGGGTGTTCCGGGGTGCTTTGCGGAAAAACGGGTTCGGCGCAGCTGAGGTTTGCGTTAGGGTCCCGGCCTGCAGATTGACGGTCCCCGACATCCGGCACTGGATGACGCCCGGCGCCACGCCGGCCAGCGAGAGCGAGGACCCCCTGCATGATCTTCGGTGGAACTCCGATCTACGGGCCAAGCTCGCTTTGACTTACGCGACGATCTCCTCTTCCGTTTTCGCCCTGGCGCTTGCAGCCGTTCTGGCCTTGCCGGTGCCTGTTGCCGACGCTGCCGGCCCGCAGGCTCCGGCCCTCGGCGCCCGGAAGCTCCAACCCGCTCCGCGGATCAAGGCCCGGCTGCCGCTGGCGCGCCTCTTCACGCCGCTCCGGCTCGAAGGTTCCATTCTCAAGTGGGGCGAGCCGCAGGTGGGGACGCCCGCGCGCGTGACCTATGCCTTTGCCGACGGACCGGTCAGCCGCCCCGATGCGCGCAACTGCCGCGAGATGCAGGGCCTCGACCGGCTGGTGAAAGCCTCCGGCGAGACGGCGCAGGCGATCCGCGCGGAGGCGGCGGCCGCCTTCCGCATGTGGAGCGAGGTGAGCGGGCTGGTCTTCGAGGAGATCGCCGATACGGACGCCGCCAACATCCTGCTCGGCGCCCAGGCGATGCCGCGCGGCTATGCCTTCACCAATGTGGATTTCGCCCGGCAGGATGCGCCCGGCCTGATGGAAGCCGGCGGGTCCGATGGGCGCGGACTGAACCTGCCCATCACCGCCAAGGGGGAGGGCGCACGGACCGCGCCGGTCGCCGCGCGCATTGCGCCGATCACCCGCTCGGCCATCTGCCTCAATCCGGGCCACGACTGGAAGATCGGCTTCGACGGCAACCTTGCGGCCTACGACCTGCGCTACACGTTCGCGCATGAGATCGGCCACGCCATCGGCCTCGACCATCACCTGAAGGGCCTGTCGATCATGCACTTCAAGTATAGTGAAATCTTCCAAGGTCTTCAGCCGGCGGATATTTCCGGTGTCCAGTGGCTTTACGGTCTTCCCCAGCGGTGAAACCCGCCATCCTCTTGCCGGGATCGTCGTGTAAGAGGCCGGCATTCAAAATTATTAAACGACTGTTTTTGAAAGATTTGGCGCTTTCTTGGAAAGCCCGAAAAAGATCAAGATCGATTCCTATCTCTGGTTGAGTGTCCTACCCCACTGCCATTCCGGCGTTTAGGGCTGCGGACCCAACCAGGGAGACGATGATGATGAAGACGCTTCTTGCGACGACTGCAACGCTCGCAATCCTGTCGATGGGCCCGGTCTGGGCCCAGTCGGCGACGGAGCCGAGGGTCGACGAACCCCTCATCGAGGAAACGGCGCCGGGTGCGGCCATGCCGGCCGACGAGGCACCTGACACCGGAACGTCCAGCGAGATGCCGCGGGCCGATGCCCCGGCGGCGATGACCGGCGAGGCGACCGCCAGCTTCATCGGCGAACAGCAGGACGGCAACTGGCTGACCAGCAGCCTGATCGGTCTCGACGTCACCAACCCGGAAGGCGAGACGCTGGGCAAGGTGGCCGCGCTGGAGATCGGGCCCGACGGCCAGGTGGTCTCCGTGGTGATCGAGGCCGGCGGCTTCCTCGGCATGGGCGCGCGTCAGGTCGCCGTGCCCTACGAGGCCGTCCAGCACGTAACCGTGACGCCCGGCGAGCACCAGCTGATCCTCGCCGCGACGGCGGAGGATCTGGAGGCGGCGCCGGACTTCGTCACACGGGTGCAGAAGCGCCAGGAAGAGGATGCGGTGCGCGTGCAGCAGGAGATGGGAGCCGGCCAGCCGGCGGTGGTCGATCCCGCCAACCCGCCGGGCGCAGCGCAGTAAATCTCGGCGGCCTGCCTTGCGGCAACGGGCTGCGGTACGCCGCGGCCCGTTTGCCTGTTCGCTTCCCGTCCAGGCACCTGTAGTAGCGACCTAATACCCGTTGCCCGTGCGGGCTTGCTAGGGTTCGGCGGCTCGAAAGACCGGCCGGAACGGCGAGCGTTGCCGGCCGAATGGCAAGGGAGGACTGCAGCATGGCCGCGAAGAAGATCCTGATGATCACCGGCGATTTCACCGAGGACTACGAGACGATAGTGCCGTTCCAGACCCTGCTTGCGGTCGGGCACGAGGTGCATGCGGTGTGCCCCGGCAAGAAGGCGGGACAGACGGTCGCAACGTCCATCCACGACTTCGAGGGCGACCAGACCTATAGCGAGAAGCGCGGCCACAATTTCGCGCTCAACGCCACCTTCGCCGACATCGACCCTGCCGACTACGACGCGCTGGTGATCCCCGGCGGCCGGGCGCCGGAATATCTGCGGCTGGATGCGCAGGTGATCTCGGCGGTGCAGCACTTCTTCGAGGCGGGCAAGCCGGTCGCCGCGATCTGTCACGGGGCGCAGCTGCTGTCGGCGGCGCGGGTGATCGAGGGGCGGACGGTCTCGGCCTATCCGGCCTGCCGCCCGGAGGTGGAGCTGGCCGGCGGCACCTATGCGGATATCGCCATCGACGGCGCGGTGACCGACGGCAAGCTGGTCACGGCGCCGGCATGGCCGGCCCATCCGGCGTGGCTGTCGCAGTTCATGAGTGTGCTGGCCGCCTGAGCGCCTGCCAACCGCCGACCGTCCGCGGGGCTTGCGGCCGCGCGCGGACGGTCGCAAGCTTCGCAGCACATGCCGCAGGGAGGACGCTCATGTGCAAACTGTTCATCGAGGCCGACCCGGCCTTGTGGGAAAGCACCACCAGATCCTTGAGGATCGACAGGATGGTCACCAGCGTGCGGCTGGAGACCTTCTTCTGGACGGTGCTCGAAGAGATCGCGACCCGCGACGGGATGAACCTGGTCCAGTTGATCACCCGGCTGCATCACGAATCCATCGAGGCCGGCCACGACCTCGGCAACTTCGCCTCGTTCCTGCGGGTCTGCTGCGGGCGCTACCTTGCGCTGCAGTTGAGCGGCGACATCCCGCGCGACCTGTCGACCCCGATCTCCACGCTCGACAGCCCGCGCATTCTCGACCGGGAACGGGAGCGGGACCGCGAGCGGCTGCACTGAGCGTGCCGCAACCGGCGGCGGGTTACAGGTAGAGTTCGCCCTTGGAGACGATCACCGCCTGGCCGCCGATGCGCACCGCCTTCAGCGCGCTGGCCGTCACATCGATTTCCAGGTCGATCATCGAGGGGCGGCCCATGTCGAAGCCCTGCTCGATGCGCAGGTAGTGGGTTCCGTCCGTCAGCTTGTCGAAATGGCGGATGACGCCCGAGAAGGCGGCTGCGGCCGAACCGGTGGCGGGGTCTTCGCCGATGCCCATATGGGGGGCGAACATGCGGGCCGCGAACGTGCTGTCCTGCGAATTGGTCTGGCGGCAATAGAGATAGGCGCCCATTTCCCCGCGGCGGCCGAAGGCTTCCTCCCAGTGGCGCTGGACCGGCGAGACGCGCGACAGCGCATCGAGGCTCGCAACCGGCACGAAGGCGAAGGGCACGCCTGCCTCGAAGGCACAGGGGCGGTGGTTCTCGAAGCCGATCTCGTTCGGCTCCAGGCCGACGGCAGCGGCGATGATCTCGCGGTCGCCCAATGGGTCGCAGGGGCGGGGCAGGCGCGGAATGTCGAACTCGGCAAAACCGGCGGCACCGTTTTTCAGCACCACGCCGCAGCGAACATTGCCGACGGTCTCCTCCAGCACGACCATGGCATTGCGGTCGGCATCGGACTCCATGTCGCCGAAACGCTCCTTGGCCAGCAGGATCGCCGTGCCGACGGTCGGGTGTCCGGCAAAGGGCAGCTCGCGCGCCGGGGTGAAGATGCGCAGCCGTGCCGAGTGGGCCGGATTTTCCGGCGGCAGGACGAAGACGGTTTCCGACAGGTTGAACTCGCGGGCGATGGCCTGCATGCGTGCGTCCGTCAAGCCTTCCGCATCCAGCACGACGGCCAGCGGATTGCCGGCAAGCGCCTGGTTGGTGAAGACGTCGAGGACGAAGAAACGTCGAGGCATCGTAAGGTTTCCCTGCTGGACGGTGGCGTCGTTTCGTCTTGCCGGACTTCGCGTTGCGCCGGACCGGCCGGCGACGGGGCAGACTGTGGCACGGTCGGGCGCCGCTTGCCAACCGGCCAGTGAAGCAGCGCTCGTTGCCAGGCTAACGCTTCGTTAACTGCTCGGGTTTCGACAAAACCGCCACGCCCGCTTTAGCGTAAGCCCGGCATGACCAGCGAACTCACCAGTTTCCCTCACGGCGGCATTGCCGTGGTTGCCGGCGCGAGCGGGGGCATCGGCTCCGCCCTGATGCGCCTGATCGAGGCAAGCGGGCGCTTCGACGCGGTGAAAGGACTGGCGCGCAGCCGCTCGCCCGCCTTCGATCTCGAAGACGAGGAAAGCATTGCCGCCGCGGCGGCGCGCATCGGCGCCATGGGGCCGTTGCGGCTCTTCGTCGACGCCACCGGCCTCTTGAGCGACGCGCGGATGCAGCCGGAAAAGGCGCTGCGCCAGATCGACCCGGCGGCCATGGAGCGCTCCTTCCGCGTCAACGCCATCGGCCCGGCGCTGATGATCAAGCATTTCGCGCCGCTGTTTCCGCGTGAGGGCAAGAGTGTGTTCGCGACGCTGTCGGCCAAGGTCGGCAGCATCGGCGACAACCGGCTCGGCGGATGGATCAGCTACCGGGCATCGAAGGCGGCGCTCAACCAGATCGTCCGCACCGCGTCGATCGAGCTCGCCCGGCGGCAACCGGATCTGGTGCTGCTGGCGCTGCATCCGGGTACGGTGGATACGGGCCTGTCGCGGCCCTTCGCCCGGAGCGGGCTCACCGTTCGCACGCCCGACGAGGCCGCACACCGGCTGCTTGCGGTGATCGATGCCGCAGGACGCGAGGAGAGCGGCGCGTTCCTCTCCCATGACGGGGAAAGGCTGCCCTGGTAGGGCGAAGTCCGCATGTTGCCAGCGGGGAAGCGGCAAGTGTAGAAGGCTCGGCAGGCCGAGACCTTTGCCGACGAGCGCCCTGCCACAATGACCGACACCCGCATTTCCGCCTTCTATCACTTCGCGTCCCTGCCGGACTTCGAGGCGCTGCGCCAGCCGCTGCTGGAGACGGCCGAGGCGGCGGGCGTGCGCGGGTCGATCCTGCTGGCGAGCGAGGGCGTCAACGGCACCATCGCGGGAACCGAGGCGGGCATCGCGCAGGTGCTGGCATGGCTGCGGTCCGATCCGCGCCTTTCGGACCTGCGCGAGAAGGCCTCCTGGGCCGAGCGCATTCCCTTCGCCCGGCTCAAGGTGCGGCTGAAGCGTGAGATCGTCAGCCTCGGCGTTGCGGGCATCGATCCGACGCGGCAGGTCGGCTCCTATGTGGCGCCGCAGGACTGGAACGCGCTGATCAGCGATCCGGACGTTCTGGTGATCGACACGCGCAACGACTACGAGGTCGCCTTCGGCACGTTCGAGGGGGCGAGTTCGCCCGATACCCGCTCGTTCCGGGCGTTCCCAGACTGGCTGCGCCAGCAGCGGGAGGAGGCGTCGGCTCCGCGCAAGGTGGCGATGTTCTGCACCGGCGGCATCCGCTGCGAAAAGGCGACGGCGCTGCTGCTCTCGGAAGGCTTCGAGGAGGTCTATCACCTCGACGGCGGCATCCTGAACTATCTGGAAAAGGTGCCGCAGGAGGAAAGCCTGTGGCGCGGCGACTGCTTCGTCTTCGACGAGCGGATCGCCGTCGACCACACGCTGCGCCCGACCTGGGGACGCAATGCGCCGGAGGAGGCCTTGCCCGTGCTGCCGCGCGACATCGCGGACGCGGCCGCGGCTAAAGACTGAACCGCCATCCCGGCAGTCCGGTTGCTCCCGGCTTCAGGATGAACAGGCGGCCGGAGTCCGGATATTCGGCCAGCAGCTCCGGCGCCGTATGCGGGCGCAGGCTCGTCACCACCAGCTCGTCCAGCGCGGTACCGCAGAAGCAGGGCATGGTCGGGCGCGGCACCGGCATCGGGATCGCCTCGATCAGCGCGCCGTCCGGGGCAAAGCAGTTGAGCACGCCGGCCGACACTCCCGCCGACCAGTAGCGCCCCTGCGCATCCACTGTGCCGCCGTCGGGGCGCCCGGTCTCGTTGGTCAGCTGCGCGAACAGGCGCCGGCCGGAGATCGTGCCGGTCGCCGCGTCGAAATCCCAGGCCTCGATATGCCCCGGCCGGCTGTCGGCATGGTAGAGCACCGTCCCGTCCGGCGACCAGGCGAGCCCGTTGGAAACGGTCACGCCCTCCACCAGCCGGGTCGTGGTGCCGTCGCGTGCGACCCGGTACAGCGCGCCGATGGGCTGGCGGTGGGGGCGGTCGTCCATGGTGCCGACATAGAAGGCGCCGTCCGGGCCGACCTTGCCGTCGTTGAGACGGGTGCGCGGATCGTTCGCCTCGATCTCGGCCAGCGGTTCGATGATCCCGCTCGACAGGGTGACGAGCACGACCCGGTCGCGCAAGGCGACGACGAGCCGGTCCTCGTCCTGCGTCAGGCCCAGCGAGCCGACGACATTCGGCAGGGTCCAGTGCCGTTCCTTGCGGGTCTCCCAGTCGATCGCATGGATGCGCATGCCGAGGATGTCGCACCAATAGAGGCGGCCCAACCGCTCGTCCCAGGTCGGTCCTTCGGCGAGCTCGCAGCGGGTGTCGCTGAGACGGGAAATCGCGTGGGCCATGGGTTCTCCTCGGGATCCTGGAACGAGGATCCTGTTGTCGACCGACAGGCGCGCGCAATCAAGGCCTTGCCGACGGGATGGCGGGGTCGGCGCAGGATCAGGCCTGTGCCTTGTTGCCGCGCGGCATCGGGGTGCGGCGCGCCAGGACCGTGCGGAAGATGCCGGCGGCGAGGCGAGCGATGCTGTCCATGGAGTCCGGCTTGGTGAAGACCGCATCCGCCCCGGCCGCAAGGGCGCGCTCGGCGATCTCCTTGTCGTCGGCGGTCGAGAGGATGAGGATCGGCGTTCCATCGAGACAGCGGCGCGCCCGAAGGGAAGCCAGGACATCCAGCCCGGTCAGGCCCGGCATATTCATGTCCAGCAGGATGGCATCCGGCAGCGGCGCGCCCGTCGCCAGCGCACGCTCGATCTGCGCCAGCGCGTCGGCCCCGTCGGCTGCGGCGATCAGCGACAGTTCTTCCGGCTCGGGCGAGGCGCGGTGAAGCAGGTGCCCGAACATCCAAAGATCGTCGGGATCGTCGTCGACGATCATCAACGTCAAGCCGGAGCCGCTTGCAGACGCCGGGAGCGCGTTCATAGCTGGACTGCCAAGGCGATAACTCGCGAGATTTTCGGAACTGTCAGTCAGTCTATCAGCAAAACCGACAGGGGGCCATAAAGTCGGCTGCCGACCTTTTGGGCAGGACGGACAGGGGGGCTTCCGAAAATCTGCAGTTCAGGGGGGGGCGCTCAGCGGTCGTCGTCTTCCGGCAGCGGATAGGCGGTGCTGCGGGTGATGGTGCGGATGGCGAAGGACGAGCGCATGCGCGAGACGCCCGGCAGGCGGGCGAGATGGTCCCGGTGAATGCGCTCGAAATCGATGGGATCGGCGGCGGTGATGCGCAGCAGGTAATCGGCATCGCCCGCCATCAGATGGCACTCCATGATCTCCGGCGAACGGGCGACCGCCTGCTCGAAACGGGTGAGCACGTCGTTCGACTGCGAGGTCAGCGAGATCTCGACGAAGATGTTCATGCGCCGGCCGATGCGGGCCTGGTCGAGCAGGGCGACGTAGCGGTCGATGACGCCGCTTTCCTCCAGCATGCGCACCCGGCGCAGGCAGGCCGAGGCGGACAGGCCGACGGCCTCCGCAAGATCGGCATTGGCGATGCGCCCGTCGACCTGCAGCAGGGCAAGGATGTGCCGGTCGATCCGGTCCAGTCTTGCGGTTTCCTTCGAATATTGTTTCATGTCTCGCCGATTTTGCGCCGTGATATTGCGCAGATTGTGAAGAGCGAGGCGACAAAGCAAGCAAATTCGACGCGGTTTGCCGTAGAGTTTCCGATCATGCCGGCCGCATGGCGGCCGAGTTCAGGAGGAGGTTCGAAATGCGCGTCGGTGTCCCGAAGGAAATCAAGAACCACGAGTATCGCGTCGGCCTGACGCCGGACAGTGTCCGGGAGCTGGTGGCCAACGGTCATGACGTGCTGGTCGAGACCGGCGCCGGCCAGGGCATCGGTGCGGACGATGCCGTGTACGAGGCCGCCGGTGCCTCGATCGCCGCGACCCCGGCCGAGGTATTCGAAGCTCCACCATGATCGTCAAGGTCAAGGAGCCGCAGGCCTCCGAGCGGGCCATGCTGCGCCCCGACCACCTGCTCTTCACCTATCTCCACCTTGCCCCGGATGCGCCGCAGACGGCCGACCTCGTCAAGTCCGGTGCGACCTGCATCGCCTACGAGACAGTCACCGATGCGCGCGGCGGGCTGCCGCTGCTCTCGCCGATGTCGCAGGTTGCCGGACGCCTGTCGGTGCAGGCGGGAGCGACCGCGCTGGAGCGCGCCCATGGCGGGGCCGGCGTCCTGCTCGGCGGCGTGCCGGGCGTTGCCCCTGCCAAGGTGGTGGTGATCGGTGGCGGCGTCGTCGGCGCCCATGCGATCACCATGGCGCTGGGTCTTGCGCCGACGTCACGGTTCTCGACCGCTCCATCGACGTGCTGGGCGGACTGTCGGCGCGCTTCGGCGCTGCGCTGCGCACGGTCTATTCGACCCGCTCTGCGGTGGAACAGTACGTGCTGGAGGCCGATCTGGTGATCGGCGCGGTGCTGGTTCCGGGCGCTGCGGCGCCCAAGCTGGTCACGGCGGACCATGTGCGCCGCATGAAGGCGGGCTCGGTGCTGGTGGACGTTGCCATCGACCAGGGCGGCTGTTTCGAGACCTCGCACGCGACGACCCATGCCGAGCCGACCTATGTGGTTGACGGCGTGGTGCATTATTGCGTCGCCAACATGCCGGGCGCGGTGCCGCGCACCTCGACCTATGCGCTGAACAATGCGACGCTCCCCTTCACCCTGGCGCTGGCCAACAACGGCTACCGCAAGGCGCTGGCGGACAATCCGCATCTGATGAACGGGCTGAACGTCCATGCCGGGCAGGTGACCTGCGAGGCGGTCGCGACCGCCCTCGGCTACGACTACGTCGCGCCGGCCAAGGCGCTGGGCAAGGCGACGGCCGCCGCCGCCTGATCTCGGCTCAGGATCTGCTGAGCTCAAACGAAAACAGCCGGCCAGGGTGTCCTGGCCGGCTGTTTTGCCTGTGAAGGATGGCTTTCGCTTACCGGCAGGCGACCCGGTAGGCACGGCCGTAGCGGTCGTAGTCGACGCAGTTCTTCGGGGTGGTGGCCGCACCGACCACTGCACCGCCGGCTGCGCCGATCGCACCGCCGACGAGCGCGCCGCCGACATCGCCGGTCGTCGCAGCGCCGATGGCTGCGCCGGTGGCAGCACCGAGACCGCCGCCGACGAGAGCGCGGTCGGACTGGCTGTCGGACTGACAGGCGGCAAGAAGCAGGGCGGTCGCCGAAACGATCACGAGTTTATGCATGAAATTCGCCTCCGATTGGTTGGCCGATCTGCACTTCTTTCGAAGTGCATGCGCCACCGCAACGGTTGGCCGGAGCGTCCGTTGCGGCGGTCAGGCATGTCCCTCTCGGGCAGGCGATGTCGACCCTTACGGGCAGGCAACCCGATAACGGCGGCCGTAGCGG
>JACADM010000147.1_pt1 | contig 26809 bp, 45 predicted proteins | sample 7512371 | NCBI WGS metagenome assembly JACADM01 (sample SAMN14389041, study PRJNA612141) | algae metagenome | isolation source: non-axenic algae culture | place: India: Navi Mumbai | collected 2017-01
TCGGACAGCGGATGCGGATCAGAGACCCGTGCCGAAGTTCGCGAGCACGATATTCAGGTCCAGGAGGTCCACCGCCCCGATCCGTCGACATCGCCTCGGGCACGTCCAGCCCGAACGAGCCGAACGATGTTCAGGTCCGCGAGATCGACGGTCCCGCTGCCGTCGGCGTCGCCGGGGAACACCGGTTCAACGAGGTCCACGGCGTGACATACGAACTGTTGCCGGCGTTCACGCCGACGTAGACCGTGCTGCCGCCGTCCGCGCTGAAGCGAGGACGACCGGTCGCGACGAGGTTCCACGCCTTCGGTGCCGAGGTCGATGCCCACAGGCGCCAGGCCGGTCGCCGGATCGAACCCGCTGATTTCGCCGGGCACGCCGAAGATCGCCTCCGCTGTGCCGCAAACGAGAACGGATCCGTCCGCGCTGATGGCGGGGTTGCCCATCGCGACGAAGCCGTTGCCGCTGATGAGTTCTGCGTGGAGCCGTTCGCATCGACCTTGAGCAAGTCATTCCCGCTGACCCATGCGTAGGCCGTGCCGTCGGGAGCCACCGCCGGGGCGCTCGAAGTGACACTTGCAGGCGAGGAACAGGCGAGACATCGCCGCTGTCCGCGTCGATTGTCGCAAAGTCGAAGGTCGCGATCCGGAGGTGGATCGAACCCTGCGCCGAGACCACCGGCTGGTGCGGTGCAGCGGCGTCCGCGACCCACTCCTGATTGCCATCGAAGGTAACTGATCACGCACCGGAGGTCAGGCAGTCGCAATCAACCGGGATGAAGTCCGACGCCGCGAACACGGAGTCGTGATCGAAGGCGACTCCATGCGGTTCTGGAAGATCTCGTTGTTGTACCCCAACATTCCTCGAGGGATCGAATCCGAGGCCATCCCCAGATCGCCGCCCTTCGATCAGGTAGGTATTGCCGTCGGGCCCGACGTTCGGTCCGGCGTGCGTCGTGAACGACGAACCGCCCCGGCAGTCCAGAGAACCCCTCCGGGCTGAAATCAACGCGCAGCCCGCGAAGGTCGTATAGATCCGTCCCGCGTCATCGATGCAGACATTGCTCGTCGGTTTCGCAACGCCGATGCTCTGGCGGAACCGCACCGTGCCGTCCGCTCGATGACCACCAGTTCCGTGCCGTGCACGGCGATCTCTGCCGTTCGGTCCGATCGCGGGTCGCTGCGTCAGCCCGGGCCCGGCACACGCAGCCACGGAAGGGGCGGCGACCCCGGTGCCGGCCGCGGTGAGCAGGGCGAGGATCGTCACGGGGAGTCGTGCGGGTGAACTGGTCATGGTCGATTCTCGATTCTGAGGGCTGAATGGCATTTCTCGGTGCGAATGCATCGCACGCACATCGCCAATAGGTGCCCGCCGGACGGCGACAGATACATCCGCAACTGAGCAGAATCCACGCGATCAGGGACTGCCCATCCTCAGCTGCTCCCGGCCTTCGACGAGCGCTGCGCCGTCAAGGAGCCGGGCGCCCGAACAGCCACTCGCGCTGAGCCCGCCACAGACAGGAGAGACCGGCGCAACGATCGCCGCGGAGACGATGTACGGCAGGGTCTGCAGGTAGAGGGCGTGATCAGCAGCAAATCCCAGAAGCGAGACCGCGAACCACAGAATGACCCGCCCGCAGGCGGTGGTCAGTCCTGAAGGGCCATCTCGCCCGAGCCGGTGGACCCGCTTCCGTTCCGCTTCTGCGGGCGATTTCTCCATCTGGATGACTTTCGTCGTCCACGCCGTCCGCATCGCGGGTGCCTGCACCCGAGCGACCAGCCCGTCCACAGACTCCGAGGCATGGACACGGACTCCAGAAAGGTCGTCCACATCCGGGCAGAGCACCCACGCCCCGCAGATGCACTCGACTTCGCGCCGGCGATCTCCGCACGCCACCGTTCTCGTCGCCCGCACTTGGGGCACTGGTACCACTCAATGAGCATCGGCCTGGTCGCTCCTGTACCCCATCGCCCCAATGGATCGTAAGCCTATGTCAATCACGACCTACGCACAATAGCCTTGTCGGAGATTCTGCGATGAAACGAAAACCGGGCGGCTGTTCGGTCGTTCATGATCTCTGCGTGAACCGCGTCAGGCCAGTTCGGGGAACATCTTCTTGACGGTACCGACGAGGTCCTTCACGTGGCTGATCGACTCGTCCATCGCCTTCTCGTCGCCTTCTTGAGGTCGATCACGCCCTCGACGCCGTTGGAACCGAGGATGCAGGGCACGCCGACGAAGTAGCCGCCGATGCCGTACTCGTTCGCAGTACGCGGCGCAGGGCAGGATCCGCTTGTCCTGATGATCGCCTCGGCCATCTGACCGAGCCGGAGGCCGGGGCGTAGTACGCGCTGGTGCCCATGAGCGACGATCTCGCCGCCGCCGACCTTCGCACGCTCGACGCACTCGGTGATCTCCGCTTCGAGAGCAATGGAGACCGGCACGCCGTGGACCGAGGAACCGGGGAGCGGGACCATGTCGTCGCCGTGGCCGCCGAGGAGCAACGCGGAGATATTCCTCCACTGAACAGCCGATCTCTCGCGCGAGGAACCAGCGGAAACGGCCACATCGAGGCAGCCGGCCTGACCGACGATGCGGTTGGTCGGGAAGCCGGTGGCCTTCCACGCGGTGTAGACCATCGCGTCGAGCGGGTTGGAGACGAGGATCACGACCGAGTCGGGTGCGCTGCTTTGATGTTCTCCGAAACGCTCTTCACGATCTTCACGTTCGTCTCGATCAGGTCGTCGTGGCTCATGCCCGGCTTGCGGGAGCCGGCGGTCACGATCACCACATCGCTGCCGGCGATGTCGGCGTAGTCCGAGGTGCCGGTGACGTTTGCATCGAGCAGCTCCATCGGCGAAGCTGCAGGCGAGGTCGAGGGTTTTTGCCCCGCGACGCCCTCCTTTGTCGGGGATGTCCAGCAGGACGATGTCGCCCAGTTCCTTCGCCGCAGCCCAGTGGGCACAGGTCGCTCCGACGTTTCCAGCACCGATGATCGAGATCTTCGCGCGACGCATGGTCGTTCATCCTCCGCGGCCAGGGCCGCTGGTTGAGCCAAAGAAGAGATGGCCGGATCGGCCCAGCCGAACCAGCAAGTTAGTAACAACAAACACCCCTTGCGGGACGACCAGTCAGCCCGTTTCCCGCCGCCTCGCAGGTGACCGAGCCGCTCCCCTCGCTATGCTCACCAAGACCTTGCATCCACCTCGGAAAGCCCACGCATGCCCGTTGCCGACCGCTTCAAGCCCTTCGGAACCACCATCTTCGCCGAGATCACCAGCGGGCGGTCGAAGCCCAGGCCGTGAACCTTGGCCAGGGCTTTCCGATTTCGACGGGCCGGAGCTCATCGCTCGCCGCCAAGCGGGCTATCGACGAGAAGCCCAATCAGTACGCCCCGATGGGCGGCGTGCCGGAGTTCACGAAGGCCATCGCGAGCCGCTGGGAACGCGACGCCGGCCAGGCGATCGACCCGAGGCGCAGGTGACGGTGACCGCCGGCTGCACCGAGGCGATCCCGGCGACGACCTTGGGCCTGCTGAACCCCGGCGACGAGGTGATCGTCTTCGAGCCGTACGACCGTACCCGGCATCCTGGCGATGGCCGCGCGGGTTTGTGACGCTGCACGACAAGGGCGCTCGTTCGAGCCGACGAAGCCTGAACCGCGCTGCCGTCACACCGAAGACCTCGCGCGATCATCCTCAACACCCCACAACCCGACGGGCAAGGTGTTAAGTCGCGCCGAACTCGAGCAGATCGCCGGCGTTCGTCGCGAGCACGAGCCTGCCTTGCATCTCTGACGAAGTCTATGACCGGTTGGTACCGCGATCAGCACAACCCTGACGCCGAGCACATCTCGATCGCGTCGCTGCCCGGCATGGTCACGCACGATCACGCTGAACTCGCTGGGTAAGACTTTCAGTCTCACCGGCTGGAAGATCGGCTGGGCCATCGCCTCACCGGAACTGACCAAAGGCATCCGCGCGGCCCACCAGTACCTGACCTACGCCGTGTCGACGCCGATGCAGTACGCCGCGGCTGAGCGTTCCGCACCGGGCTCGTACTACGAGGAACTCACCGCGACCTTCACCGCCCGCGATGTGCTCGCCGCGGCCCTCGAACGCCTGGGCTTCGAGGTGAACCGACCGGCGGGCGGGTACTTCATCCCCGCCGACCACCGCGGCGTGTCGGAGCCGCTGGGGCTCACGACCGACGTCGAGGTCTGCCACCACCTGATCCAGCACGCCGGCGTCGCGACCATCCTGCCGACGGCGTTCTACGACCATAAACAGCGAGGCCAGCACCTGCTGCGCTGCGTTCTGCAAGACGCAAAGACCATCGGCGCAGCGGTCCAGCGGCTGAGAAGTTGGCACGAGCGGGCGTCTGACATGCTCGATGAAAGAAACACCCCGCCGAGGATGCCACGGCGTGTTTGGCTATCTGAATTCTCAAGGTAGCCGTAGCGGGCTGCGCGTGATCGCAGCAACCGTCGCACTGCGTCAGCCGCAGCCACCTCGTTGCGTCACAAAGATTGTTCACTGGATCACCTCCTCGCTAAGCGTGTCCCGATCGTCGCCCGGTGACCTGTTACGAGTGGCGGGCGAACGGCTCGGCTGGATCCTCCCGGCCCGTCGGGCTCATCGCATGGGCGTGAACCGCCATGCTCGTCGGGGCCGCTTCGCCTGCCCGAGGGTTCTCCTCGGACCCGGCCGGCGCCTCCCCGATACCCAAGCATCGGAAGATTCTCCGGCGGTTCAATCACTTTCCGGAAATTAGCCCCGCGGCGTCAATCTTGTTTCGTCGAACGCGCCTTAGCGTCTTCCTCATCCACATACTTGAACTCCCCGATCTTGTAGGAGACGAAGCAGAACACGTGGTGCAGCGTCACCCACCGATGTCGCTGGGATCCTTCTCGATGTCCCAGTGCAGTCGGTTGAGCCTGGCGAGCAGTTTCTCGGCTTTCATCGAATGATGGCTCCTGTACTGGTTCGGTGTGGTCCCGATCCAGCTCGGGCGAACCGCCCGACGAGGTCAGCAGCCGTCGGTCCCGGAACGATGCGAGCACGCTGGTGAGATCGTCGATTCCCACATGCCCGTCGCCGTTGATGTCGGCCCGGTCCCACGGCGCACCGTGGGCCGGCACAGACTGGCTGTAGACGCAGCACGGCGTTGAGGTCAACTAGATCGACCGCGCCGTCGGCGCTCCACATCGGCGCGTACGCGACGATGATCAGCGACTGGTTCGCGCTCACGCCTTCCAGTTCGGTGACCGCCCTGTTGTTCCAGAGCACGGTGATCCGGTCGACGGTCGATGCCGCCCGAGCCCGAAGAACGCGGCGCTGTCCGACTGCGTCAGGTAGCCGCCGAGCGTGTTGACGAGTGCCATCGCCTCGTACTGCATGCCGCTGTCAGGATCGGTCCACGCGATCTCCACGAGCAGCCGTCGGGGCGCAAAGGCACGAGAGCAGCGACGTGTCGAGCCTGATGCGGATGCTGCTGGTTGGGCGCGCCGTCACTCGGGCGGGTGTGTCGTTGCGGTAGAACGCCATCTGACCGGCGAACGTCGTCACGAGCAAATCTTGATCACCGTCGTTGTCGGCGTCGAACGCGATGAGCCCACGCCCCATACCGGCGTGATCGATGCCGCACACCGCCGCGATGTCGACGAAGCCGTCGCCCTGCTGGTTCAGGAACAGGACACAGATCGTTCTGCCACTCGGGCTCGAGGGCGTTGCTCGTGCCAACCGTTGGTCTCGGCGATATCGACAGCCGTCGCAGTCGTCCGACGCGACGGTGCCCCAGCCCCAGCCGCCCTCCTTCACTCCTTCTTGTGCAGACCGCTCCGCGAAGCCGTGAAAGCCCTCTCCGAGATAGAGCATGTTGCCGGTGCCGGGAATCCACGCTGAAACCGGGCGGTGGTGGCTGTAGATGGAGGTGACGTACCAGTCCGGCAGGCCGTCTCGATCAATGTCCGCGACGGTTCGCGCCCATGCCGTTGCCGTCGAGACCGGTGCCGGAGAACAGCGTCAGGTTGCTGAAGGTGCCGTCGGTGTTGTTGCGGTAGTACTTGCTCGTGCCGAAGTCGGCGGCGAGGAGCAGTTCGGGTACCGGTCGCTGGTGTCGGCGAAGATCGGCGTGAAGTCGCGCGTACCGCCGGGGATGGAGAGTACACCGGGCCCGGTGACGTCGGTGAAGTTCGCGGTCCCGGTCTCCGGTGAGGTTGTTGCGCAGAAGCCGGGCGTTGGCCTGGCTGGCCCAGCCGGTCACGAACAGGTCGAGGTCGCCGTCGAGGTCGTAGTCGCCGAAGGTGGAACCGAAAGCGTCGCCGAGCGAGCCGCCGTTCGAGTTCGCACCGACCTCGACGCCGACTTCCGTGAACGATCCGCCGTCGTTTCGATACAGCCGGTTCTGTGCGGCTTGGGAGTCCCGGATGAGGACCGAGGATGTCGCATAGAGGTCGAGCAAGCCGTCGTTGTTGTAGTCACCCACCGCGGCACCGAGACCCATGTGCTGTTGGGCAACGCCCCACTTCGCGGCCTCGTCCACGAAGGTTCCATCGCCTGGTTGATGAACAGAGCGTCGGGAACCAGCCCGCCACCGATCCAGAACAGGTCGAGGTCACCGTCACGGTCGAAATCGCCGACCAGGCTCCGCCGGTCGCGATCGCCAGATTCAGCGTAGGGTCGCGAACGGCCCAGACGGCGAATGAGTGACGCTGGCGAGCCCTGCCTCCTGCGTGGCGTTGACGAACACCGGAGCGATGTTGCCGGCATCGCCGGCGATCGTGTCAGCCGACAACCAGCACAGACAGGTGAATGCGACGAACGCTGACGAACGCAGCGACGCGCCGTGGGCGGAGCGCACCATACCGATCCTCCTCCCGTTGGTCGGCCGATGCAACACCCCGCACGCCTCGGCACGATTGATAAACGACCGGACGCAACGGAAAACACGAGATGAGATCGGGAGCGGATTCCGCTGTTCCCGTCGGGCCCGCTACATCCCCACGATGCAGGCGCGAGCACTGCAAACAGCGTCGGTGGGCGCAGCCGCTCGCCGACAGACCTAATTTAGCCCGTGCGGGGTCCGTGCCAAGAACAATCCGTGACGATTTCACATTTTCTTCGTCCGGACGCCCGGCGGTTCAGTTGAATCGCTGGAGCCTGGAGCTCCACGCCTGTTTCCCCGATCCTTCAGGATCACACGGTCGTCACCGTCGAAGGTGTAGATGTACCGACGGAGTCATCGATGTTCAGCCCGCCGAACGACACGCCCCAATGCCCGGTCTCAGCGACAGTCTCGCCGCCGTAGAGCATGCGGGCGGTGGTAGTGTTGTCCGGCGCGAAGGTCACCGCGCCGAAGTCGAACTCGCGATCTGGCTTGACCTTCGCCCTGATTCCCAGGTCCCGACAAAGCGGTCCTCGCCGAGCAACCGGCGAGAACGGCGGTTGCGGCGACGGCGGCGACGCCTAGTGCGATGCGACTGTTCATGGCAATTCCTCCTTTGAAGTCAGTCTCTGGCCCCACCAGCAAAGCGGCTGACCACCACTCTATCGCGCGATCTCGATAGCACGCGTCTCACGCAGCACGTTCACCTTGATCCGCCCGGGAACGTCATCTCCGCGGAAACCTGATCGGCGATCTTCCGCGCGATGTAGAATGCTTTGTCGTCGTTGATGCGCGGGCATCCACCATCACCCGCACCTCGCGACCGGCCTGGATGCGAACGCCTCGGTGACGCCCCTCGTGCTGCTGCGATGTCCTGGAAGCCTCCGCTGAGCCGCTTGATGTAGAGCGCGAGCGATTCGCGACGCGCACCCGGTCGCGCGCCGGAGAGCGCATCCGCCGCCATGACGATGGGTGTAGATGGTCGTCGCAGGGATGTCGCCGTGGTGCCCGCCGATGACATTGAGCACGGGTCCGACTCGCCGTACTGACGCGCGAAGTCCATGCCGATCTTCGGGTGCCCGCCCTCCATCTCGTGGTCCATCGCCTTGCCGATATCGTGCGGAACCCGCACCGACGTGCGACGCGCTGTCGAGCCCCACTGGTCGGCGATCAGTTGGCTGATGAACGCGACCTCCAGCGAGTGCTTGAGCACGTTCTGGCCGTATGACGTGGTACTCCAGACGCCCCATGGCCTCCACGACCCGGGTACCCCGAGGTTGCACTCCATGACCGCGTCCTTGCCGTGCGGATGCTCGTCGAAGTCCTTCTTGGTCGCCTGACCACCTCTTCGATCTTCGTCGGGTGGATCCGTCCGTCGGCGATCGCTTCGAGCGTTTCCGCCGCGACCGCCTGACGCACCTTGTCGAAGCAGGACACTCACGATCACGCCCGGTGTGTCGTCTACGATCAGGTCCACGCCGGTCGACTCTCTCGATCTGCCGGATGTTCCGCCTCGCGGCCGATGATCCGGCCCTTGAGATCGTCCGACGGGATCTGGATCAGCGCACCGTCTGCTCGGCGACGTGCTCGCCGGCGTAGCGCTGGATCGCGCTCACGATGATCTCGGGACTTCTCCTTGGCCTCTTCTCGGCCCGTTCCAGCGTCTGACGCGTCATCCGCGCCGCCTCATCGACGCAGTCCTCCTCGATGACCGCGAGGAGCTCTTTCAGGCCTCATCCTCGCCTCAGTTCGGTGATCCGGAGCAGTTCGTTCTTCTTCTTCTCGATCAGCGCCTCGAGCGCCTCCTCGCGGGCCGCGAACTTGGTCTCGTGCTTCGGTTCTGCGGTGACGCTGGTCGAGCTGGCCTCGCGCGTATCGGCCTTCGCCGCTGTTCTGCTGGTCCTCGCTTGAGAGGCGACGCCTCCCCGCAACTGGCCCGCTTTCTTGATCTCCGCGTCGATCGCCTCTTTCTCGGCGAGCACCTTCTCCTGGGCTTCGACCTCGATCTGACGGGCCGCCGTCTTCGCCTCGCTCTCGGCGTCTTCTTGCCTTCTCTGCCTCTTCCTTCGCGCGAGCGATCGTCTGACCGGTGAGCAGACGCACCGCGATGATGCCAATGACGGCACCGACGACCAAAGGATCGCGCCCACCGCAACGGCGAGCAGGCCGCTGCTGCCGGACGAGCCCGGCTGAGTCGCGAGCAGCGTGGATGTCATATGAACAGAGAACATCGGGCATTCTTCTTTATGCAGGGTCAGCGTGACGCCTGCTGAACACTCAGCGTGTGAAGGAACCGTGTTCTGATCTGCCAATCCGGGTCGGTTCAGACCGCCTTCGAGCACCGCGAAAGCATCCGCTGGACAAGCCGAGACCCTGAAACCACCAACCCGCCCCGGTTCGGGCAGCAGTGAGTCGAGGGGTTCGGAGAGACTTCTCGCACGAGGACTCCGGAAGGTGTTCAGAACGGGTGAAAAACGACGGGAGAACGGAAATGCGGCAAGCCGCGGGGTCGGGATTGGCCCTGAAGTGTCGCCGTCGCGGGCGAGCGGGTTTTGTCGCCGGTCGCGTCCCAGGTCACGAACCGGCGTTCACAGATCAGATTGATTTCCTCTGCAAGCCGAGACTTACGGAGACTAACTTCCAGATCGTAGCAGATCCCCGGCCGAATGGGAGCTTCCCACCCGTCGACCCGCCCCGTGCAGGTGACCGCACGCTCCACTGGGATAGCATGCCGACCGTGACGAACCTCAGCCGCTGGCTTTCACCCTGCTTCCTCTGAACCCGATCTGCGTCCGACTGGTCAACAGCGGCTCGCGCCTTCGCCACCTCTACATCCGCTCGGCCTACCTCGGCGTCCTCATCGTCCTGCTTCTCGCCCTGCTGATGCAGTCCAACGCCGCGGTCCAGAACTATCGCGACCTCGCGGCAGCCGGCGCCTCGGCCTTCCAGTGGGTTGCTATTTTCAACTGGGCCTTATCTGCATCCTCACTCCCGTCTTCATGGCCGGGCGACGCGCAAGAAAGCAACCCGAAGAACTGGGACGTCCTGCTGACCACCCCGCCCAGCACCCCCAGATCGTGTTGGGCAACCCTTCGGTCGCCTGTTCTTCGTCCTCGCCCTGCTCGCGTGCTCGCTCCTGCCTTCGCGATCACCCAGTACTTCGGTGGCGTTCCGGGACGAGCCGTGCTGATGAGTTACCTCGTGTCCGCCGCCGCGGCTCTGCTGGTCGGGGCGATCGCGATCGCGTTGGCGGTCAACCGGCTGGCCGGGCGTCGCGCGTTCACCTTTACGCCGCCGTCGTCGCCTACATCGGCGTCACCTTTGCCATCGACTCGCCCTGCGCGCCGGCTCGCCCGCCGGGCCTGGCGGCGTCACCGTCTTCACGCCGATCAACCCTTCCTCGCTGGAGGCCCTGCTCCAGCCGTCTTCGTACCCCGACCCGACGCCGTCGCTCGCCGACATGGGGTCCTTCGCCCGCCTGTGGTTCGGCAGCCCGGTCGCGGTGTGGCTGGCTCAGCATCGGCTGAGTCTGGCGATGTGCCTCGTGGAGCTCGCTCACCCTCCGGCAGGTCGGCGCGACGCAGGTGTGCCGTGGTACCGCAAGATGTTCGGCCTCGGCGCGCGATGCCGACACCCGCCCCGCTCATGAGGTCTGGAACAACCCGGTCGCCTGGCGCGAAGCCGCGGCCCGGGCCAACACTCTCCCCAAACTCCTCGCGCGCTGGGGTTCTCTCGCCCCTCTGGGGTATCGGCCTGACGATCGCCTACCACCGCGCCGGGCTCGACCACGAGGGCTTCCGCTTCGCGATGCTCGCGACCTTCCTCACCGAGTTTCGCGGTCATCGTGCTCATCGCCATCAACATGAGCGCGACCGCCATTAGCCGCGAACGCGAGGACGGCACGCTGACCTGCTGCTCACCACGCCGCTGAGCCAGGCCTACCACTCAACGGCGTGCTCCGGGGCCTGATCAGTTACCTCGCTCCGCTCATCGCCATCCCGGTCGGCACCATGGCCATCGCCGGGATCTACGTCCTTCGACGGATTCGACGCGCCGACGGCGTCACCGTCGCGACCTCGGTCGTCTCCAGTTCGCGGCACGCTCAGCATCGACGCCCCGGTCATCCTGCCCGAGGTCGCCTTCACGCTGCCCATCGTGACCATCGCGTTCCTCGCCTTCGCGATCATCGTCGGGCTGCAGTGGTCGCTCATGAGCCGCGGCACGATCGGCTCGGTCGTCGCCACGGTTGCGGTCGTCGGGCCTGTCGGGAGCATCGTGGGCGTCTGCGGCTGGCAGGCCGGCACCGGCATCTCCACCGTCGGCCCGTTCCTCAGTGCGTTCACGCCCCATCACTGGCCTACGCATGCCTGAACCCGGTCGGCGCCCTCGCGCAAGCATCGACGCCCCTGACGACCTCGGCCAGGCTCGCATCGGCCTGATCGCCGGTTGCCCTCATCGCCGCGACGGCGTACATTCTGATCGTGCTTGCGATGAAGGCGAGTATGGTCAAGACGTTTGATACGACAACGAGCGCTTGGCGGGGACGCGGTGAACCCTCGAAGGGTGGCGTGGTCTACGCGGCGAAGGCCACGAGGAGTACTGAGAATTAGGAAACGCCTCGGCGCGATAAGAGTGGTCCGGTCGAAGTCGGAGTTGAAACGGCCTCCGCTCATTAATGTGGCCTGCTGCGCTAGACCACGCCACCCAACTGCTCACTCCGCCACCGGCACGCCTCGTAGAACGCGTCCAGGTCGGCCTTCTCGATCGAGGGCCGGTGCAGGTACATCATGTGGCCCGCCCCGTAGTAGTGCGTCTCGTAGTTGCCTTGCAGCGACTCTTCGAGCCTGCATCGTGTTGAAGGTGTAGTCAGACGCGTAGTGCGGGTGGCGAGGTCGTAGTAACCGCTGGCGAGGAAGACGCGCAGGTGCGGGTTCGCCGCCATCGCCGCGCAGCGCTCGGCCACGTTCACGTACCGCGCCCGCCCTGCCGGCTCGTACGACCACGGCGACACGCCTGTCAGGATCTCGTAGGGCAGGTCTGAGCGGTAGTTCAATTCCGTCCGCAGGTAGTTGTTCGCGCCGGTGTAGATGCCCTGGATCGCGGCGTACGACGGGTCGTACCGTAGCGGTCACCGGCCGCCTCGCGATCGATGCCCTTGAGCGCGAGTCCAGACGCCCCACCGTCCGGGCGTCCTCGCAGCAGTTCCTTGTTGAACGGGCCGACGGACAGGCGCATGTTCACCTGCCGGATGGTAGGTCTCGCTCAGGCCGGTGTACTCAGCCAATTTGCGGACGATTTCGTCGCGCTCGGCCTTCGGCAGCGAGTCGCCCTTGGCGAGCGGGCATGTACTCCCGATGGCGAACGCCTCGACCTCATCCATGAGCGCGCGACTCGTCGCCGGTGATTGGTTGTCCGAGTGGAACTGCCGTCGCCGCGAAGGTCGGCAGGAACAGCACGGGCAGGTCGTTGCCGACGCCGAAGCGGATGGTCTGGAAGTTCAGCACCGCCGAAACGAGGATCACGCCGTTGAGGTGCATGCCGTGCCGGTCCTGCAGGATCGCGCGATCGCGGCGCAGCGGGTGGTGCTGCAACTCGCCGGCGATGAACTTCGGCGAGTTCCACCGGTCGTAAGCGTCACGAAGCGACGGATGAACTCCGATACCGAGCGGGCATCGTTCTCCAGCCCGTAGAAGTCGCGATCGTCGGCCTCGCCCGAAGCCCGTGAAAACCAGTCGACACCGGGTCGATGAACACGAAGTCCGACTGGTCAAGCAGTGACTGCGGGTTGTCTTCCACCGTGTACGGCGGCGGGCCGGTTGCCGAAGTCGTCGGCGTATTTCACCTTCTTGGGCCCGAAGATGCCCAGGTGCAGCCAAACGCTCGACGAGCCGGGCCCGCCGTTGAACGAGAACGTGATCGGGCGCGTCGCCGGGTCGGGGAACTTCGGCTCCAGCCTCGACCGACGAGTCGAACGGCTCGGCCGCCGGCGATACGAGATGTAGAAGATCCGGGCGGTTTCTCGTACCCGCGCCGGTCAGCGAGAGCGTGCCCGCCTGAGCCTGGTAGTGAATGGTCTCGCCGCCGATCTCGATCGAGTGGTAGGTGACGCTGGGCGCCCTGGGTGGACCACGAAGTCCGACGGAGGATCAGCCGCGGCGTTCTGGACACTGGCGGACGCGCAAACAAGCGCACAGAGCGACGGTGGAGGTGAGCTTTCATGGCTACAGCCTACCGGGTTGAGGGGTTGGTGGCACAAGAAACCGCGGGTGGCGCGGTCTGAAACCCGACAGATCAGACGAATCGTCCCGGATCGCCGCAGGCGACATCGTCCGGCCATGACTCAGTTGCAAGAGCGCCAAAGTCCGCCAGCAGCGTGTTGAGGTCCGCCAAATCGGTCTCCCCGTCCCCGCTGATGTCGCCACAATTGCCGCTTCCGCCGAACGGTTCTCAGCAGGATGTTCAGATCAACGAGATTGACTTCCCGTCGTCGTTCAAGTCTCCCGGGCAGCCTGCACCCGGCTGCGGGCGAACACATACGCCGAACCGGAGTTGTTGCCCGAGTCGTCGTTCTCTATGCACCCACGACGAAGTACGAATCGGTCATCGCCACCGAGCTCCCGAACTCATCGAAGGCGTCGGCATCGGACGCTCTGGAGCTTGAACAACTGCCTCCGGTGGTCACATCGAAGATGTAGGCAGAGCCAGCCGAGGATGCGGGAATGTCCGCTCGATACGCTCCGATCAAGGCCGTCGAACCTTCCAGAGCGACTGAGTGCCCAAACGAATCCCCAGCCCCCAAATCACAGGGGCGGAGCCTTTGTGAAGTTGGGCTCCGGTATTCAGATCGAACATATACGCGCGCCGGACCGAACCCCGGGTCCGCTTCTCCGAATGCTCCGATCACCGCGATGTTGCCGTGCAGAGCGACCGAGCAACCAAAGCGGTCTTCCGCTTCGGCATCCAATGGAGTCGCCTTTGGCCAACTGCCCGGTGACGAGGTCGAATATACGCCGCGCCACTCCCATGCCCGTTGTCTTCGTCCGTGGAGGCGCCGATCACAGCAACAGAACCGTTCGTCGCGACCGCTCGGAAATCGTGATTCGCTCGGGATCGGAAACCGTGAGCTTGTGCAATTCCTGACCCGTATTGATATCGAAGACATACGCCGACCCGGAGTCCTGGCCGCCGTCATCGTCACGAGGCGAACTGATCACCGCATACTGACCGTGTATCGCGACGGCAGCACCGAAGTTGTCGAACGCCGTTCGTCAGAAGCGGTCAGTTGGAGAAGTTCCTGACCTGAGATCGAAGAGATAAACAGATCCCGAGGCGCTGCCGGAGTCGTCGTCGCCCGGCGCCCCGACAAGCAGATACCCTCCATGCCGCGACCGATAGGCCGAAGCCGTCTTGAGCGGCAGCATCCGAGGCGATCAGTTTGCTGGAGCTGCTGGCCTGTGGCCGCGTCGAAGAGATACACACAACCGGAAAAGCACCGGCGTCATTATCCCGACCCGAACCGATCGCCACCAGGTTCCTATCGGCCGCGATCGCCCGACCGGAAGCGATCCGCGGGGTTGCGTCGCTCGCCGTGAGTTTGAACAACTTGCCGAGTCCGCCTGCGCAACCGCAGCCGAGCCGAGCGCCGTCAGGAGCACCAGGGCTTGGCAGAGCAGCGGCGGTTTCTGTTCGGCCGATTCCGTCTGCGTAGGAGCGCAAAAGTTCCAGTTTTCTTCGGTGCTGCCATAGCGTCGTCCTTTCATCAGCGTTCGATGGTTGTCTCAACCCCACGCCGATCGGATGACTCAGACTACATCACACGCAAGTCAGTGCAACGAAGAATTCGCGAACGCGAATCGCGGTCGAAAGCACTCGGATCGGTGGTGATCACCCCGGCCGATATCGGCCTGCGGCGCCTAAAACTCCTGCCGCATCCTTGCCGGCGGGATATCCAACTGCCCCGGTACTTCGCCACCGTGCGACGCGCGATTCGATGCCCTTTGTCCTTGAGCCGCCTTCACGATCGCCTCGTCGGACAGCGGCTTCTTCTTGTCCTCGGCGTCGATGACCTCCTGCAGCGCGACCTTGATCGCGTCCCAGGAAACGTCCTCGCCCTCGTCGGTCTGCGTGCCGCCGGTGAAGAACTTGCGCAGCGGGAAAATCCCTCGCGGCGACTGGATGTGCTTACCCGCGACCGCGCGAGACCGTCGCGACGTGGATGCCGAGCCTGGTCGGCGACCTGTCATCGGAAGCGGCTTCATCGCCTGCGGGCCCATGTCGAAGAACGCGCGGGCCGCGACGACCGCCTTGATGACGCGCAGCAGCGTGTTCTGGCGCTGGTTGATCGCGTCGATGAGCCACTGCGCGTTCGAGAGGTTGGTGCGGATGAACTCGCGATCGGTCTTGGGAATCTGGCGGTCCTTGGCCATCATCGCGTACTCACGGTTGAGCGCAGGTTCGGAAGGCGCCTCGGTGAGGTAGGCGATGTAGGTGTCCGAGTCGTCGTCGTACTCGACGATCGCATCGGGCACGATCGAGGGCGACGTCTCCTCGACCAGCGAGCGACCGGGGTTCACCACGAGCCGCATGTGCTCCGTGGCGCTCTGATCTCGTCGATCGTCAGCCCGGAACGCTTGGCGACCTGCGGGATGCGGTTGTGAACGAGATCGTCGAGGTGGTCGGCGATGAGCGTGCATCCGCTCGATGTCCTCATCGGACAGCGAAGACTTCGAGCCGCCGGGTGCCTGCGAGGCGTTCTCGGCCAGCATCGAGTGGAGCAGCAGCACCGCGCGTCGCGCGCCGAGGCCGGCAGGGTCGAGGTAGTGCTGGAGCACATCGAGCGCCGCGGCGAGGTTGCTTCCGCGAACAGCGGCTTGCCCTGCTCGTCGCGCGGCGATGTGTCGGCGATCTCCTCGAGCGACTGGCGAATGTACCCGTCGTCGTCGATGTAGCCGATCAGCGCTTTGCCCGCCTCGGCGATGTCGTCTTCCACCTCGGCGAAGGCCCACTGCTCCAGCGGCTGATCCGCCAGCGACCGGGCGGCCTCGGTGTTGGCCATCGCGTCCATCTTGGCGTCGCGCTCGCCGGCCATGCGCTTGGGTAGGTGCCGGGCTCGTAGTCGCTGGAGCGGGTGAACGAGGAGGCCTCGTACTGATTGTCGAAGGCTTCGGAGTAACTCGACTCCATGGAGTCGAGACGTTCGAAATCGTCGGGCTGCTGGAATCGGCATCGACGTTGAGTTCACGCTCGTTCTCGCGGTCGGCCCGCTCGGCCTCCTGGCGTTCCTTCTCGAGCGTCTCGCGATCGACTCCGGCCTCGAAGGTCTCCAGGGTGACGTTCGACTCCGCCCTGCTCGATGCTCCTCCAGCCGCCTGCATGGACATCTGGAGGATCTCCATGGACTGGATCATGCGGGGCCAGCCTTCATCTGCTGGCCGAGCTTCATCTGCTGTGAGGTGTCGAGCGCATGTCGTCGCTGGTCTCGGCTCCGCCGAAATCACCCGCCGGGCACGACGCACTTCGCGCTGAAACACCGACCCGATGGGCTCAAACAGACAGTACCGTCTATCGGCTCAACATGGCACGCGACTTGCTGGAATTGCCCGACGCCAGATCTGCCTACATCGCCTGCCGACCGGCGATCGCGTCGGCCAGAACCGCCTTCGAGGCGTATTCCAGTTGCGAGCCTGAGGGCAGGCCGCGGGCCAGCCGGCTGACCTTCACCCCGCTGCTGCAACTGCTCGGCCAAGTACATGCCGGTGCCATCGCCCTCCAGCGTCGGGTTCAGCGCGAGCACGACCTCTGTGATCTTCTCACCCCGGCGTTCTTCGAGGGGTCGTCGACCCCGCGACAAACGCGGGATGGTCAGGTCCCCGCCCCGCCGTCCAGCGGCGAGATCCGCCAGCAGCACGTGGTAGATCCCCGGTACATGCCCGTGCCTTCGATCGCGATCAGGTCTCGCGGCTGCTCAACCACCAGCACCAGCGAGCGGTCGCGCGGGTCGAGGTTGATCGGGCAGACGCCGCCCTCACTGTCGGCATCGGCGAAGTTGAAACTGATTGGGCGGTAGCGGACTTTGGTCTTCACATCGTGGATCGCCTTGGCGAGTTTCACCGCCTCGTCGCGATCCTCCTTGAGCACGAAGAAGGCCAGACGCTCGCGCTCCGACGCCCGATGCCCGGCAGTTTGGCGAACTCCGTCAGCAGCCGGTTCACCGATTCGGGGTAGCCGGTGTTGCCGGCGGACGAGGATCGGGTTGGTCCGGACTTGCTCACAGTTGCTCCACTCAAGATGGGCTCACGCCGCCGCCGATGAGCTCGATGCCCGGCATGTCGGGCAGGCCGAGTTCCTGCGCCATCCTGTGCCTCTTCGCTGACCATGACCTGGATGCGGCTCATGGCCTCGTTGGTCGCGTCCTGGATCAGCGACTCGACCATCGCCTGCCTCCCGAACCCTCGGTTTGGAGCCCGGCGATCACCGCCGGGTCGAGGTGGACCTGCTGCACCCGCAGTTGTCCGGAGACCGTGACGCGGACCGCCCCGCCGCCGGCCGAGCCTCGGCAGACATACGAGAAATCTTCGCGGAACTCTTCGCCGAGTTCTTGAGGCGTTCCTGTTCTTCATAAGGCCGGCGATGGCCCCATGGCTTTCATGTTCTCGAACATATGCGTCCTGAAAAGAGAAGTCGGAGGTGATACGAGCCAGATCAATCGCCCGCGTCGGGTTCGACGCTGACGATACGCATCAAACAGTTCCTGCCTGTTTCACCAGCGGATGATTCGTCGCGGCGTGCTGGCTGGCCTGCTCGTTGACCGGCGAGTCCGCCTCGGCGGCATGGAGAGCGTGAAACGAACGGGCGAGCCGGTGATCTGCTCCGCCAAGCGGGACATGGCTTCCAGCCTTTGACTTCGCGCCGAACTGCTTGGTCGGGTCGTCGAGGACGAGTTCGCACCCGAGCCGTCGAACGAGCCGACCGAGGGTGCTCCATGACCGCCGCCAGCGACGGCGAGACCTCCGCCTCGATGAGCATGCGTCGCCAGAGTTCTGCCCCGTCGAGCGACGGGCGCGGGCTTGACCTCGGGCTTTGGATCCGGCTTCGGCTCGGGAGCGGGTGATTTCGTCGACTCAGTGCGGCCGTGGAGGTGTCCGTTCGGTGCTGGGCGGGTCGGTCCGGGGCCGGGCGGCCTCGGCTCCCGCCCTCAGCGTTTTGCGGGACGCCCCGCCGGCGAGCAGCCTGCCAACATCGGCGAGTTGCTCGGACATCGCCATTCGAACGACCATTGCATCGACCAAAACTGGCCGTCGAACTGTTCCGGGCGTTGCGCTTCACGGACTCGACCAGTGCGATCAGGTGAACCAAGCCTGCGGCGTCGAACCGCTTGGCGAGTTCGCCGCCTCGGCGCGCTTCGCCGGACAACTCGACGAGTTGGCTGTCCCCGCCGCACGCAAATGAGCATGAGGTTGCAGGTGGTGGACCAGCGAGTCGAGCATCTGATCCTGGTCGGTACCTTTTCAAGCAGCGTCGCGGTCCGGGCGAGGGCCTTGGCGGGATCGCCGTCCGCGACCGCTTCGATCAGGTCGGCGATGAGCGTGCGTTCCGGCAGGCCCAGCACCTGCTCCAGCACCGCGCTGTCCAGGGTCTGGCCGGGCGGGACCGCGGCGATCAGGCGATCGAGCAGCGACAGCCCGTCACGCATCGAGCCGCTGGCCAGCCGGGCGATTTCCATCAGCACATCGCTTTCGGCCTTGAGCTCTTCCTGCGACGACTCGCCGAGATGGCGCGCGATCTCGGCCGTCGGGATGTTGCGGAAGTCGAACCGTTGGCATCGCGACTGGATCGTCGGGAGCACCTTGTGGGGCTCGGTCGTCGCGAGGATGAACTTCACGTGGTCCGGCGGCTCTTCCATGACCTTCAGCAGGGTGTTGAAGGCGTCCTTGGTGAGCATGTGAACTTCGTCGATGATGTAGATTTTGAACCGGCCCCGCAGCGGGCGATACACGCTGTTGGCGATCAGTTCGCGCGTCCTCGACTTTGCGGTTCGAGGCGGCATCGATCTCGATGACATCGGTGTCGCGCCCTTCCATGATGGCCCGGTCCACCTCCTCATCGCCGCCGTTCAGGGCCTTGGCGAAGATGGGGCCATGGAGGTCTTGCCGACGCCCGGGTTCCTACAAAGAGGTAGGCGTGGCCCACACGGTCCTGCTCGATGGCGTTACGCAGGGTCCGCGCGATCGCTTCCCGCCCGACGACTTCGTCGAAACCGCGCGAACGGTACCTGCGTGCGAGGGCGGTGTAGGCCATGGCAAGAGGTAGCGAGATGCCCTGACCGGTCACTCGGGCTGGAAGATCATGCCTCGACCCGCTCCACGGCATCGGGAACGGGAAATCAGGATCGCAATCGCCAGCCAAGTGCCACAGGGCCAGCGCGATGTCACCGCGTCGAAGGCGTGCTCGCTGGCGATCGCCAGATCCCGGTGGGTTTTCGAGATCGGCCCTGCCGTGAGATTTCGCGCGCTTCGCCTCGGCTGTCCGGGCTGGCCTTTCGAACGCGCTCGATCCCGACGTGGCGGTACAGTCGGGCCGGGTACATCTCGACGACGACTCGATCCGACGGCGGGTCAAAGGGCCAGATCGACCAGCCCGACGCGCGCAGATCGAGGAGATACGGCATGCCGCGAAGGGTGCCGGTGCCGACCGAGCCCGCGCCCTGATTTGGAAGACCGGCAGCGCCATGCAGGCGGTCTGCCCGACGAAACCCGAGTTTACTGTGGGGCCGGGGTTTGCCCGGCCTGCCCCAGAACGGCGGCTCGCATCTGGCGATCAGCGATTCCGCGCCGAAGTCGTCGTCCGAAGCGAGCGGCTGCCAGAGCCTGGTCGGTCGGCGCAGGCCACGCTCACGCAGGTACCAGCGTGGAAGGGAGAACGCGAAGTCCAGCGCGACCATCGTCGAGCCGTCTGCGGGCGTGCTCATGACAGCCCGCATCGAACCATCCCGGTCGAGTGACGCGTCGAGCCGGGCAACCTCTCCACCGACGACCTCGGCGAGGGCGATCGCCCCGACCGCCTCGGGCCTCGCGCCAGACCAGTCGATGGCAATGATGCGATCCACGCCGATTCTTCCCGAGGCCGTGGCAAAGGTGAAAACGCGAGTCGCTCGACTCGGTTGGCGACCAGGACACCGCCGGCACCGGGCAGCTTCCGCTTAGGGCTGCTCCGATCAAGGCCTGACCTGGTTCACGAGCCACCGTGCAACGGGCCCGGCCGCCAACCGATGCGAGCGAACTCGCGGACGGAAGATTGTATCGAACACCGGGCTGGCGTGGGCGTAGCCCCTTTCCGGGCGTGTGGACTCTGCCACGCATCATCTGCCGATAGACTCTGTAGACCCTGATTCGAGAACACCCAGTCGCCACGAGCCCTTCGCGACGACGGAAATGAGGATCGATGGAGAACGAGGCCCCGGTGACCATGATTCGTGAGCGCGACCGCGAGGAGCGACAGCGCAACCGCCTGATCGGCTACCTGCGGATCGTTTTCGTCATCCTGCTGAGCGTAATCGTGGCCCTCGGAATCGTCTCGGAGTCCACCGAGACCACCTCCGGCGTGCAACTCAGCAACTACTGGTGGCTGCTCGCCGGCGGCACAGCGATCTTTTTTCGTCGTCACCGGTCTCGACATTCTGACGAACCGAAAGAGCCAGCGCGGTCTCCGCGATCCTGTTCGGCGCGTTCGCCGGACTGATCCTGACGATCCTGCTCGGCCTGCTCATCGACTTCTTCGTGAATGTGTTCTACCTCGACTCGGGAACTCCCCTCGAGCAGCAGGCGTTTGTCGAGCGGGTGTCCTTGCTGGTGAAGGTGATCCTCGGCCTCGGCCTGTCCTATCTTGGGGCGTCAACCATCCTCCAGACCCAAGACGACTTCCGCCTGGTTATCCCCTACGTCGAGTTCGCCAAGCAGATCCGCGGCACGAAGCCGTTCATCCTCGACACCTCGGCCCTCATCGACGGACGCATTCTGGACATCTCCGAGGTCGGCCTCATCCAGGTCCCGCTGGTGGTCCCCGCTTCGTCATCGACGAACTCCAGACGCTCAGCGACTCCGGTGACAAGGCTCAAGCGGGCCCGGGGCGACGGGGCCTCGACATCCTCGGCAAGCTTCCAGAAGAACCCGCGGATGGACATCACGATCGATGCCACGCTGGTCGCGGGCAAGGATGTCGACCAGATGCTGGTCGAACTCGGCAAGATGATGCCTGGCACGATCATGACGACCGATGCCGGGCTCGTGCGTAGCGAGCATCCAAGGCGTCGGCTCGATGAACGTTCACGACCTCGCCAACGCTCAAGCCGAGCGTGATCCCAGGCGAGCCGCTCGCGGTGCACATCATCAAGCCGGCGAGCAGCCGGGTCAGGGCGTGGGCTACCTCGAAGACGGCACGATGATCGTCGCCGAGAACGGCGGCGACGCGATCGGCAAGGAAGTCCAGCCACCGTGACTTCGACGATGCAGACCAGCGCCGGGCGCTGATCTTCGGTCGAATCGCCGAGGACAACGGGCTCGACGACAGCGGCGAGTACTCCGGCAAGCGCCCGGGTGACTCCGAACACCAGTCGCCCGGCGGGCGAACGAAGCGCGGCGGACGATCCTGACCGTCAGGCCAGCGCGGCGACACCGATTTGCCCCGCACCGAGCCTCCGGACTTCGGGATCGCGATCTTCTGCGGCACCATGACGGGGACCACTTCCGGATTGATGCTGAGCACCATCGGCGTCGTTGCCTCCCGGCCGGCCTCGGTGTCACCGACGATCGCCGCCGGCGCTTCACCGTCGAGTTGGTACACCATCGGACCGCCGTGCGTTTCGATCCGGATTTTCTGGCCGGTGCGATAGATCAGTCTCTTCGAGCGGAACTGGCGACCGAACCGAGAGCGGGCCAACCACAACCCGACGCCGACCCATGAGTTCGCCGGGAAGAAGACGACATCGAGCAACCCGTCGGTCATGTCCGCGTTGCGCGCAGGATCGACCCGCATGGCGTACTGGCGGGAGTTCGCGACCACCGCCATCCCCTTGCGACGTTCGACGACCGTCTGCCCATCGACGGTGATGGTCATCGGGCGACCACGGACGGATGAGTTCGGCAAGGATGTGCGGCGCGTAACTGAAGTGACTGATTCGCCCGGTCCGCTTGCGACAGAGCCGGTTCACGATGTTGGCGTCCACACCAACCGATGCCATCAGCAGAAAGGACCGGCCGTTGCACTCCGCCAGATCGATCCTGGCATCGGGCGACCGGCGAGTTCGTGCTGCATCAGGTTGTCGATCGCCGCGCGGACCGTCCGCAGGTCACGATCCGTGCGAACAGGTTCTCCGTGCCGGTGGGAAAGTGGTAGAGCGGCGTGCTCGTGACGGCGGCGGGCTTCGCGACGAGTGCACGGTGCCGTCGCCACCGATGACGATCAGCCCGTCGGCCGGGTGGGTGCGTTTCGAGTTCGCGCCCGGCTCCGGCTGCCCCTCCAGCACAGGGACGAGGTCGCGGCACCGCCGCCGGACCGACCTCGAAGGACGACCTCGTGTCCGTCGCCGCGGGTACCCAGTTCCCGCTGCAGGACACGGGCCAAACCGGTCCCTCGCCTCGCCCGGAAATCGGATTGAAGACAATGACGGTTCATTGGCCTGACGGAGGGCGAGGGCGTGGACGGGCCGGGCAGTGTCACCGACTCCGCGTATCGTATCGGCCATGGAACTCCGCAGCCCTGAGAACGCTCATCGCCCCAGTTCGCCGAATCATGAGGATCAGCACGCGATTGCTGGCCGGTACCCTGTTCCTCGCGTCGGTTGCGCTTGTCCGAAGCCCAGTCGCGCGTATCGGCTCGAGCCGGGGTCGGACCCAGAAGTCGCCAACCGCGACTGGCAAGCTCGAACGCCCCGATCGAGGGCACGAGCGAGTGGACGATCGCCGAGGCCCGTCGACTGATCCTCGAAGAAACCCCGGTCGTGCCCGGCATGCTCACCGACTGGATCGACGCCAGAGTCGGCTCGGAAGACCCGCTGATGGCGTCGGCCCTGCTGGCGCGGAGATGCGGCTGGTGGCCTCGAACGAAGAATTCCGAGCCTTGTACGACTATGAACAACTCCCGCAGAGTTCCCGGCTCGGCCGAGTTCGAGCGGGCGGTCGAGCGAGAACTGGCCATCGCAGCTCGCTACGCCGACGGCCTTCGCCGACGCGGCGGCTGCTACGCGTCTTCGACGCCAGCGACATCGCGGTCGAACTGTTCATCCGCGTCCAGGGCTGCATGCCCGGCAGCCAGGCTCGCCGAGCGTGCCGCGATCGAACTCGCCGACTTCTACTACAGCGCGGAGATCGGGCTCGCCAGCGAAGGCTATTCGCTTTACCTCGAGAACTTCCCCGACGGACCGAACGCGTCACGCGGCGCGCCGTCGCATCTACGCCGATATCGCCCGCTTCAAGGGCCCGGGTACGACGTTCGACGCAGGTCCGCATCCGTCGCTACGAACAGGAGTTCCCGGCGGCCCAGACCGGCATCAACAGTGCTTCGTCGAGCGTCTGGACGAGTCACTGGGTGCCCAGCAACTCGTTGCTGCCGAGTACTACCTGTCGACGGGCGAACTCGCCGCCGCACGCCTGACGCTCCAGCGTCTGGTTCTCGCTTACCCGCCATCGCCGCTCGAAACGCCCGAGACATCCTCTCGGACCGCGGCTGGTCGGTGCCGGATGCGGGGCCGAACCGACAACGGATCGGGCCCGATCATCATCGAGGGCCCGGCCGGGCGGATCCCTGTCGAGGGCGGGCAACGAACCCGCCGCCGAGCGGCTCGCCGAACAACGGGAGCGACCGGTGATGCCTCGAACCAGCCGATCACTGGTCACTGCCGCAGCCTTCGCGTGCGCTGCGTGCTCACTCTGGGGTGTGCCTCCGACCCGACCAACGGCTACGCGTTCGACAGCGCGTACGACTCCAGCGTGCGGACAGTGGCGGTCCCGATCTTCGACAACCCGACCTACGAGCACGGCCTCGAGTTCGAACTGACCGAAGCGATCATCAAGGAGATCCATCGCTCGACGCCGTGGCGTGATCGACCGCGAACGGGCGCAGACCGATTATCCGGGGCGATCACCAGCGCGCGATCTGCGTGCCCTCGGCACCGACTCGGAAACCGGGCTGATCGAGCAGTACGCCTACGACCTCGGTGTGACTTTGAGTTCCGGGACCGTCGAGACGGACGGGTCCTGGTCGCCAGAGCGCACTTCCGCGCCGCCGGCATTCGTGCCCGATCGGCTGGCCGGGGAACGCCTCGAGTTCGGCCAGAGGGCAACCATTGACCAGTTGGCCCGCGACATCGTCGCGGAACTGCAGCGGATGGTAATCGTCTGCACTGGGGTCCCGCTCTGGGGCCTAGAATCGCGTGATTCTCCGGCCTGCACAGAGTTTGTGAACCCGCGGGCCCGCAAGACGAATAAACAGCATGCGGACGCTTATCGAACGCCGCAGCACCCTCTCGAATCTCTCGAGCACGGATCGCAATATGCCTGACGAGAACCGCCCCGGTAGTACGACACGCCCAACCGGGGGCGGAAAAGCACCCAAATCCACCGAAACAGGCGGTCCAAATCGTCCCGGAGCAGGGGCGACCGCCAGGCCGCCGGATTGCGGCCGCTGTTCGTGCTGATCGTATGCTCGTGCTGCTGACGGTCATCGCGTTCAACACGCTTGGCCCGAAGCCCGAGAAGATCGACTTCAAACAGGCGGTCGCCTACCACCAGGAGAAGAGCCTCGACGATGTCGAATTGCGCCTCCGAGATCACTGCGACGGTCGCCAGCCCGATCGAGGGCGCAGGGAGAAGCAGGTTCGCGTCCTCATCAACCCGAACGAGGCGAGCCAGGCCGACGCGATCCGTCGTCTGAACGAAGCCGGCATCGAGTTCGAGCAGCAAGGCGGACCGAGCCTGTGGATGCAGATCCTGTTCAGCCCCTGCTCTTCTTCTTCGTCATCATGCTCCTGCTGTGGTTCTTCATCCTCCGAGGCCTGCGCGCGCGTCCGGCGGCGGCGGGATGATCGGCAACTTCGGCAAGTCGCGACATCGCATCTCCAAGAGATCGACCAACATCACCTTCGAGGATGTCGCCAGCATCTCCGAAGCGAAGGAAGAACTCCAGGAAATCGTCGAGGTTCCTGCGATACCCCAAGAAGTTCATGCGCTCGGCGGTCGTGTGCCGCGAGGAGTGCTGCTTTCCGGCCAGCCGGGCTGCGGCAAGACCTTGCTGGCCAAGGCCATCGCCGGCGAAGCGGATGTGCCGTTCTTCACGATCTCCGGCTCCGACTTCGTCGAGATGTTCGTCGGCGTCGGCGCCAGCCTCGTCCGCGACCTCTTCAAGCAGGCCAAGGAGAACTCCCCACCATCATCTTCCTCGACGAGATCGACGCCGTCGGGCGCAGCGGCACGGCGGCGGTCCTCGGGCGGCAACGACGAACGCGAGCAGACCCTCAACGCCATCCTCGTCGAGATGGACGGCTTCGAGACCAGCGATCAGGTCATTGTGATCGCTTCGACCAACTCGTCCGGATGTGCTCGATCCCGCGCTCACGCGCCGGGTCGCTTCGACCGCCACGTGAGCGTCCCCATGCCGGATGTGAAGGGCCGCTACGAGATTCTGAAGGTCCACGCCAGAAGGTGAAACTCGGTCCGAACGTGAACCTCGAGGCATCGCCCGCGACGCCGATGTTTTCGGGCGCCGGAACCGCCGCGATCATGAACGGGCGCATCATCGCGACCCTGCAGGATAAGGACTTCATCGAGCACGGCGACCTCGAGAGGCCCGCGACAAGGTCCGCTACGGTCGCTCGCAAAGAGCCGCGTCATCGAGGAGAAAGAGCGTATCGCGACCGCCTACCACGAAGCCAGCCACGCCGTCCTGAGCGATGCTCCCCGACGCCGACCCGCTCCTGAGGTGACCATCATCCGCGCGGACAGTCCATGGGCGACATTCAGCCTGCCCGAAGGACCGCTACGGCTACGGTCTGAAGTACATCATGGCCACGATGCGCGTCGTCTGCGGCGGGCATCGCCGAAGCGGAAGACCGACGACGTGTCCTCCGGTGCCGCCATGGACATCAAGCGGGCTCACGCAGATGGCCAAAAGCGATGGTGCTCGAGTGGGGCATGAGCGAAAAGGCTCGGCTTTGTGAAGTACTCCCCAAACGACGACTCCCCGGCTACGTCGAGCGCGCGTACTCCGACGAGACCCGCGGATCATCGACGAGGAGATCCGTCGCTACGCCGCCGAAGCGTTCAAGGAAGCCGAGGAGATGCTGTTCGAGAACTGGGAGAAGGTCGAGGCGGTTGCCGAAGCCCTGCTCAAGCACGAAAACACTTGAAGCGAACGATGTGCATCGCCTGATGCGCGGCGAACCGCTCGGCAAGCCAAGCGTGAGCGACCTGCTCGCCAGGTCAAGAAGGACGCCGGTCGCAAGGCGACCAACGACAGCGCCTCGAAGCGCCCCGCAGCGACGAGGACGAGAACCTCGGCGGGCGTTGCCCTCGCCCGCCTGATCCGGTTCGGCTCAGCCGAGCCCCAACGGTCGTCGCCTCGATGACCGATACACCCTCCAGCCGGGGGTTTTCGTCGGTCCACGCCCCGCCTCGACGCCGACCTGGGCGGCTTCACGCAGTTTCGACGCAATCAGGCGACAAATCGCCCGATTCGCCTTGCCATCCTCCGGCGGCGTTCACCTTCACCTTGAGCCGATCACCGATCAGGCCGGCACCGCTGCGCTGGCCCCGGGAATCGCCTTGATCCGCAGCCGGGTGACCTCCATTCGCTCGCTCGATTCGGGGTGTTGCTCGACAGTCCGTGGCATCGTTGAACGATGATGCTATCAGTCACCCCTCGTCGCATCGAAAACCTAT
>JACADM010000005.1_pt1 | contig 26656 bp, 27 predicted proteins | sample 7512371 | NCBI WGS metagenome assembly JACADM01 (sample SAMN14389041, study PRJNA612141) | algae metagenome | isolation source: non-axenic algae culture | place: India: Navi Mumbai | collected 2017-01
TTCCCACGGAATGCTGCTTTATACGCGGGTCTTTGCACATCTGGAGGCCCTCCATCCGGGGCGAAGCCATGCCGTGCAGACTTTGATGTTTCCCAATCCGGCCTATGCGGATGAGGAACTGACATTTTCGTTCACGCCGAGCGAGGATGATGGGGACCTGATCCTGATCGAGGTTGCCCGTGCGGCGGACGGGGCCGTGACCTTGTCCGGTTCCTGCAAACTGGGGGTGCGGATATGAGCCTGGAAGTCGGAGCGCGCGCGGAAGTCAAACGCAGCTACACAGAAGACGACATGCGTGGTTTCGCGCAGCTTGCCGGAAACGGTGCGGAAGTACCGGTGTCTGTTCCGGGACCACTGATCGGCGGGCTCTTTTCCTATCTGCTGGGTGTCGAGCTGCCGGGTCGAGGAACCAACTACCTGAAGCAGAGCCTGGAGTTTCTGGCGCCCGCTCCGGTCGGGGAGACGCTGACGGCCTCGGTGACCATTACGCGCCTGCGACGGAAAAACACCTGGTCGATCTGGAAACGGTCTGTGAAGCCGAGGACGGCACCCGCATCTGTCAGGGCCGGGCGCTGGTCTATGTCGAGGATGTCGGCAAGGACTGAGCCGTTGTGTCAGGTTTTCGGCTGCTGCGCGGCGTTAGGCTGACCGGGCGCGCATTCGAGTGCCTTCTACTCACCCTCGATAATCCGGACCTTGGATGGCCAGAAGGCGTAATGCCCGGTAAGTTTCTCCGCCATCGGCACCGGAGATCTGTAGACCCAGCCGATCTCCTCACCGTCGTGGGAATGTAGCTGGCGTCGCCCTTGATGGGGCAATGGGTAGACTTGTCGACATACCCGAACCGGGTCTTGAGATCGGCTTCCGGCACGTAGATCACGGGGTCATAAAAAGACTTGCCGATTTCAAGAACGCGAACCGCATTGATGCTGTCCGCCAGCAGGGCCGCGCCCTGATAGATGCGAATACGCCGGGGCACGTCCTTAATCACCATCAGGTGGTCGGGGTTTTCCGGGTTGCGGATCGCCGTATCGAAGGCGGGCATTGTCTGCGCAGTCATGAGGTCCTCCGTGGAATTGGCCCTCATGTGTGGATGGTGACGGTGAAACGCAAAACAATTCTATGCTGCAGGGCACACGGTTTCGCTGGGTTTTGGGCGTTCGCAGGTTGAAGCTCATCGTTTCGGCCTTGATAATTCCTGCAGTTCTGCGCTCAAACAGGAGAACATGAATTTAGGAAGAAGTGGTGCCATGGCCGAAAGCGTTCAGGATTTTTTGAAACGGCTGTTCCTGCGGGCCGTCGAAGTGGCGGACCCGATGCAGAGCCTTGGTGCGTTTCTGCCGGACAAACCAGCGGCCGCGTCGTGGTGATCGGCGCAGGCAAGGCCTCCGCCCGAATGGCGGAAGCGGTCGAAAAGATCTGGGGGCCGTGCGAGGGCCTGGTGATCACGCGCTATGGCTACGCGCGGCCGTGCGAAGGGATCGAGATCGTGGAGGCCGCGCATCCGGTGCCGGACGAAATGGGGTTTGTCGCGACCAAACGCATGATCGAGCTTGTTTCCGGCCTGGGTGAGAACGACTACGTGCTGGCGCTCATGTCCGGTGGTGCCTCGGCCTTGCTGATTGCGCCCGCCGGAGAAATCTCGCTGGCCGAAAAGCAGGCGGTCAACCAGGCGCTTCTGGCCTCCGGTGCACCGATCGGCCAAATGAACGTCGTGCGGAAACATCTGAGCCGGGTGAAAGGCGGGCAATTGGCAGCCGCTGCCTATCCTGCAAAGATGCTGGCTCTGCTCATTTCGGATGTTCCTGGTGACAATCCTGCTGAAATCGGGTCCGGTCCGACGGTTGGCGATACCAGCACGACGGCCGATGCCAAGGCGATCCTGGAGCAGTGGAAGATCGAAGTGCCTGCTTCGGTGCAACAGGTTCTCGCCGCCGGAAGCGGTGTGTTGAAGCCCGATGACGAACAGCTCGGCCGCGTATCGAATGTCATCTTCGCAGCTCCCTCCCAGTCGCTGGAAGCTGCCCGGACCCTAGCCGAAGCAGAAGGCTGTGATGTCGAGATCCTGGGTGATGCCCTGGAAGGCGAAGCGCGGGAAGTGGCGCGTGCCCATGCAGAGCTTGCCCTCAGCCGCCAGAGCGAGCGCCCCGAAGGCAGCCGGCCCTTGCTGCTCCTGTCCGGCGGTGAGCTGACGGTAACCCGACGCGGCGAGGGCGTTGGCGGACCGAACGCCGAATACGCCCTGGCTCTTGCCTTTGCCTTGCGCGGGGCTCCGGGTATCCACGCGATCGCTTGCGACACGGACGGTGTCGACGGAGCGGCAGAAGTGGCGGGTGCTGTCATTGGCCCGGATACGCTGGCGAGGGCGGACAAGGCGGGTGCCGATGTGGAAGAGGCACTTCTTACCAATGACGCTCACCGCTTTTTCGACACGATCGGAGATCAGGTTGTCACCGGGCCGACACTGACGAATGTCAATGATTTCCGTGCCATATGGATCGGATAGCGCATTGGCCGGGACGAATGCCCGCAAATCCTTTACCCGGCAAATGGCGCCGGAATTCCCAAGGGACCGGACTTGACTGAAATCACCATCACCCGTGTGGCGCGCCTGCCGGATCCATTTCGGATTGAACGGTTTCTGTCCAATCCGAAGCTTGGCCCAAGGACGTTGTTCTTCAGCGGTGGATCGGCACTCAACGGTGTCGCCCAGTGCCTGAAGCGCTACACGCATAATTCCATCCACCTGGTGACACCGTTCGATTCCGGCGGCAGCTCGCAAGGGCTCAGGATTGCCTTCAACATGCCGGCCATCGGTGATCTCAGAAGCCGGTTGATGGCACTCGCCGACGAGACGGTGCTTGGCCATCCGGACGTTTTTCGCCTGTTCACACATCGGTTTTCGAAAACAGCCTCGCAAGTGGATCTGGCCGCCGAGCTGGAAAGCATGATCGCCGGAACGCATCTGCTGGTGGAGGCGATAGAGCAGCCGATGCGCATGCTCATCCAGAATCAGCTGGCATGTTTCACGCCGCACGCCCGATAGATTTCGACCTGCGCGGCGCCAGCATCGGTAACCTGATCCTGGCCGGTGGTTACCTCAACCAGAACCAGCAACTTGAGCCGATCATCTTTCTGGTGGCCAAGCTGGTGGGTGTTCAGGGCACCGTCCGGGCCGTTGCCGACGACAACCTGCACCTGGGGGCAGACCTTGAGGATGGCGAGGTTGTCATCGGCCAGCATCTTCTGACCGGCAAGGAGCATCCACCCCTGGTTTCTCCGATCAGGAACCTATTCCTCAATCGAGGGCTGACCGGAAAGGACCCTGCGGAAGCAGCGTTTCCGGACCGCAACCGGAGCCTCATCCAGTCTGCTGACCTCATCTGTTATGCGCCGGGCAGTTTCTATACCAGCCTGATCGCAAATCTTCTGCCCAAAGGCGTTGGAAAAGCCATTGCCGCACGCACCGTTCCGAAAGTCTATGTGCCCGGAACGGGGCAGGATCCGGAAACCGGCACGATGAGTGTTGCCGACAAGGTGCAGACCCTGCTTGCCTACTTGCGGCGGGACGCGGGCAGCGATTGCCCGGTCGACCGTCTGCTCAACTTCGTGATCGTCGACCAAGCGGTTCCGGAGAAGGAAACGGAAGGGCTGCAGGCGCTTGGGCTTTCCGTGCTTCGGCTCGATCTCGTCAGCAAGGCGTCAGCACCCTATTATGCCCCTGTGCCGCTTTGCGAAACTCTGGTCTCGCTGACGTAAGCACCACCGAACATTCAGGACAAGGCCATGAAACGTACGAAGCTTCTAAATCGGCATCTCAGTAAACTGGTAGCCTCGCTCGGCCATATGGACGAGATCGTCCTTGCCGATGCAGGCCTTCCGGTTCCTGCCAATGTTGGTGTGATCGACCTGGCAGTCAGCCCCGGTATTCCGGCCTTCTTCGATGTTCTGGAAGCGCTGGCCGATGAAATGATCGTCGAGCAGGCGGTCTTTGCGGACGAGGCATCGGAAGATCTCGTCACGCAGATCGAGGTCCGGCTGGCCCATTGGGCGGCTGACACCGGCAAGCCGATCGAGCATGTCCGCATGTCTCACGAGGACTTCAAGGAGCGTTGCTCGAAGGCACGTGCGGTCATTCGCACCGGTGAATGCACGCCTTATGCAAATCTGATTCTCGTTTCCGGCGTACCGTTCTGACAATCGCCGCAGACGGTGTCTGCAAGGCCTGTCTCCACAATCATCGATGAGAACTGACCGACGCGAGGGGGGAGCGGAAATGCTCCTCCCATTTTTGTTTTCCGAAACGTTGCGACGGCATGTTTCGTTGCAACGTCAGTCGCTTCCCGCTCTGCAAAAAATAAAAATTTGATCACCAAAACCGATTTTGTTGACTTACAAAATCGGTTTTGTAAAAATTTTCCTCAATAAAACAATCTGTTGTCTTTTGAGGCTGCAGGCCGGGAATTGAGCCCTTCGGGCTCGCAGGGAGGATCGATGTCGCGTCTTCGCGATTCCGTCACCATTGATGACGTGGCGCGCCATGTGGGCGTTGCGAAAGGAACCGTGTCGCGGGTCCTCAACAATTATACCGATATTTCCGAAGCCACCCGCAAACGTATCCTCAAGGCTGTTCAGGATCTGGGCTATCAGCCATCGGCCACAGCGCGCAATCTGAAGCGCGGACGTCAGGACACGCTCGGCATCGTCATCCCCGTGGGTCACGGCAGCGGAGCCGATCCGTTCCTGTCCGAATTCATCGACGGCATCGCAAGAGCTCTCGACGAACTGGGGCTGGACCTTCTGGTGACCACTGCCCATTCGCGCGAACACATGATCGAGACCGTGAAGCGGCTGATCGCCCGGCGCAAGGTGGACGGTTTCATCGTCACCCGAACGGAAGTGGACGATCCGCGCATCGCCTATCTGCGGGAACAGAATTTTCCATTCGTCGCCCATGGTCGCACGCGCGATCCGGCAGGCTATGCCTGGTTCGATATCGATAACGAGGCGGCCTTTGCTGACGGCGTTCGCCACCTCTACAGCCTCGGACACGAGCGGATCGGGTTCATCGGCGGTCCGATGGAACTCAACTTCGCACTTCAGCGCCGCAACGGGTACAGGCAGGGTCTGGAGGCGCTGGGCCTTGTACATGATCCGGCATTGGAAAATCTTCAGCCGCTCAGCGAAAAAGGCGGCTTTGCAGGCGCCGAGGCGCTGTTGTCGCTGGAGGCGCCGCCGACCGCACTTTTGTGCGTGACTGACGCCCTTGCCATCGGCGCGGTGCAGTACTGCCGCAAGTTCGGTCTGAAGGTCGGCTCCGACGTTACCGTCGTCGGCTATGACGGCCTGCCGGTGGGCGAATACCTGGACCCGCCGCTGACGACCTTTTCGCAAAGCGCCCAGGAAGCAGGCGGCAGGGTTGCCCGCATGCTGATCGATGTTCTGGACGGCAAGAACCCCACGGATCTGCAGGCCCTTGCCAAGGCAAACCTGATCCGGCGCGCCTCGGATGGCGCTCCGGCAAATTCATCGGAGGCGCTTGCAAGCGCGCTCCGCGACCGGCTGAACCAACAGCCACATTCCGGCAGGAAGGGAGAGTAATATGTTTGGGAGGACAACATTCCTGGCCTCGACCATCGCGGGCGTTCTGACGCTCGGTCTGACGGCCGCACAGGCCGAGACGTTGCGGTTCTGGACGACTGAAGAACAACCGGAGCGCCTGGCCAAGCAGGAAGAAATGGCCGCCGCGTTCAAGGAAAAGACAGGCATCGAGGTGGATGTCATTCCGGTGACGGAATCCGATCTCGGCACGCGTGCCACGGCAGCCTTTGCCGCCGGCGATTTGCCGGATGTCATCTATCACACACTGCAATACGCGCTGCCCTGGGCCGAAGCAGGCATCCTGGATACGGAAGCTGCGACCGAAGTGTTTGAAAAACTGGGTGCCGGCACATTCGCGCCGGGCGCGGTTGCCATGGCTGCCGTTGAAGACGGTGTCGCCTCCGTGCCTGTGGACGGCTGGACCCAGATGGTGATCTACCGCAAGGACCTCTTTGAGGAAAACGGTCTTGCTGCCCCCGATAGCTATGAAGACATTCTGGCGGCCGTCGAAAAACTGCATAACCCGCCCGAGATGTTCGGTTTCGTTGCCGCGACCAAGGTGGACGAGAACTTCATGAGCCAGGTGCTGGAGCACGTGCTTCTGGCCAATGGTGTCAGCCCTGTCGGCGACGACGGTTTCAAGCCGCTGGACGAGAAGAAGACTGTCGAAGCGCTGGAGTTCTACAAGGCCATCGCCAAGGCATCGCCTCCCGGAGACCTCTTCTGGAAGCAGTCGCGCGAGCTTTATTTTGCCGGCAAAGCAGCCATGATCATCTGGTCGCCGTTCATCCTGGATGAGCTTGCCGGCCTGCGGGACAGCGCTCCGCCGACCATCACCGACGATCCGACCTCCACGGAACTTGCTTCCAAGACCGGTGTTGTCACCACCTTGAGCGGCCCGTCCAATCCTGATGGGGCAGCTTGGGCCGACATCCGTTACTTCGGCATCACCAACGATGCGGACACGGAAGCGGCGATGCAGTTCGTCGAGTTCTCCATGGATGACGGCTACCTGTCGACCCTGTCGATCGCGCCGGAAGGCAAGTTCCCGATCCGTCGTGGTTCAGCCGACAACGCGACCGAATTCGTCGATGGCTGGGCAAAGCTCCCGGTGGGCGTTGACCGCAAGGCGCCGCTGACCGATCTCTACGATGCCGATACCATCAAGACCATCGTCTCAGGTCTCGACACCGCCAGCCGCTGGGGCGTCAAGGAAGGCCAGCTCTCGCTTGCCTCCAAGATGATCAACAGCCAGGTGATGAACCGTCTGGTGCGTGAATACATCGACGACGAACGCGATGCTGCGGCAACCGTCGCCAAGCTCAACGAGGAACTGGCCAAGATCCAGTAACGCCTTTCCACCCCTCAAGGCCCCACGAGGGGGTGGGAAAGCCCGCACATAACGACCCGGACCGGGCGTCTATCGGATGCCCGGTCCTTCCCAATCTCCTGCCGCTGCATTGCCGGCAGCCGAGATGGGCTCCAGACAGTTGCCGGTTGGGACTTGTCGGTCGCCAACGGCAGAACGGGATCTAGACCCCGGGCGGAAACATGAACACCAAAACCGAAGCTGACGCTTCCTCAGGGCCGCCGAAAGGCATCGGTCCGATGCAGCGGCGTGAAATGTGGCTGGCGTATCTGATGCTGGCACCGACATTTGCCATCATCCTGATGATTGTTGCCGGACCGCTGCTTGCCAATTTCTGGATCAGTGTGAAGCCGGTTCAGCTTGCCGACCTGCGGCCGCCGACCGTGCTCGTCAACGAACGGGTTCGTGGCCGGCCAAAAGCAGCAGGCGACGAGGCCCGGCTGGAATACCGGCTGCGCAATTCGTCCCAGGACGAGGAAGTCCGCAACGTGACGCTGAGCGATGTGGTGCCCGATGGCTTCACGGTGACTTCGCATTCCGAAAACTGCTCGCTCAATGGCTCCGCGCTGACGTGCGATCTTGGAACCGTAGCACCTGGCTGGCGCGGCGACGTGGAGCTGCTGGGAACTGTGTCGCAAGCGTTCCTGGATGCAAACCGTCCCGAACGTGCGAGCGAGCCGGTTATTTCGGGCGAAGCCAACAATGTGCTGACCAACTTCGAATTCACGTTCGAGAACTTCAGCCGGATCTTCAGCGCGGACGAGTTCTGGTCAGTGCTGCGCATCACGTTCTACTACACCATCTTCGGGACGGGTGGCGCGTTGGTGCTAGGTCTCTTTGCGGCGCAGCTCCTGAACACGACCTTCCCCGGTCGCGGTGTCCTGCGGGGCCTGTTCCTGTTTCCCTACGTCTCGCCTGTGATCGCGGTTGCCTTTACCTGGGTCGTGCTGTTCGACCCGTTTTCCGGCACGCTCAATGCCCTTCTGACCAAAATGGGCGTTGTCGCCGATCCGATCAATTTCTTCGGCCAGAGGGCGATCGAGTTTTCCGTTCTCGGCATTCCGATGGAGTTTCCGCTGGCGCTGACGACAGTGATTGCCTTCGAGGCCTGGCGTTACTTCCCGCTGTCATTCCTGTTCATCCTGGCGCGCATGCAGTCGATCAACACGGACATGTATGAAGCTGCAGAAATGGACGGGGCGACGCCGTTGCAGCAGTTCTGGTACCTGTCGCTGCCGCAACTGATGGGGATCCTTTCGGTCCTGTTCCTGCTGCGCTTCATCTGGACCTTCAACAAGTTCGACGACATCTTCCTTCTGACCGGCGGCAATGCGGGCACGCGTACGCTAACCGTCGATGTCTATGAGCAGGGATTTGCCCTGTCCAATCTCGGCGCGGGTGCGGCCGTTGCCGTGGTCGTCTTTGTCGTCCTTGTCACCTTTGCCACTTTGTTCATCCGCTTCTCGCCGAAGGAGGAAGGGCTATGAGACCCGGCAGTATCGTTCTCGCGGCGCTGACCGGCCTGATCTGGGGCGTCACTGCCATGGTGGTCATCGGTGTCACGCTGACACTGGTGACCGGCGATGTGGCGCAGCCGCAGGCTACGGCGGCAGGTCTTGCAGGGCTTGTCAGTGCTCTGGTTCTGGTCTGGAGGCAGTCGACCGGGGGCTCTGGAGCGATGGCGGACAGGGGGCTTTCTGCTGCCGTCCTGTTCGTCGTCCTGATGGTGGCTTCCTTCGCGGCTCCCTTCGGTCTGTCGCTTGGTCAGCACTCCTTGTGGCAAGGACTTGGTCTGGTGATGTTTGTCGCCGGAGTTACCGGTGCCAATGCGATCTGCCTCGGTGGGGCCCGGCTTGGTGCCATGTCGCGCTATGAGCGTGAGGTTGTCTATATTCGCATCGCGAAGGGCGTCGGCTTCGTCGTCTTCTCGATCATTGTCGCCTTGCCGTTCTACGTCATGATCATGACCTCGCTCAAAAGTCAGCAGGCGCTGCTGGCCAATCCGCTGGACCTGTCGATCGATGTCAGTCAGGGCATCAGCGGGCTGTTCCGGTCCTATGTCGAGCTTTTCACCCAGTTCAACTTCGGCCGTTACCTGATGGTGTCCGCCTTCGTGTCGGTGGCAACCGTCGTGCTGACACTGCTGTTCTCGGTGCCGGGCGCCTATGCCGTGTCGCGGCTGCGGTTTCCGGGGCAGGCGTTCCTGGCCCGCTCCGTTCTGCTCATCTACATGGTGCCGGCGATCGTGCTGGTGATCCCGCTCTATGCGGTGTTCTCGCAGCTTGGCCTGCGCAACACGCTCACCGGCCTGCTGATCGTCTATCCGGCAACCACCATCCCGGTCGCGCTCTACATGCTGCAGGGCTACTTTCGCGGTCTGCCGTCGGAGCTGGAAGAAGCCGGACTGATGGACGGGCTCTCGCGCATCGGCGTGATCCTCAAAATCACCCTGCCGCTGTCCCTGCCGGCGCTGGCCTCCGTTTCGCTTTACGTCTTCATGATCGCCTGGAACGAGTTCCTGTTCGCGTTCATGTTCCTGGACGATCCGGACATCTTTACGCTGTCGCGCGGAGTGGTGTCCCTCAATTCCTCCGAGGTGCCACGTCAGCATCTCATGGCGGGCGCGGTAATTGCGACCGTGCCCGTCCTTTTCATTTTCCTGTGGTTCGAACGTTTCCTTGTCCAGGGCCTGACGGCCGGCAGCGTCAAGGGTTGAACGATCAAGAGAAGGGGCTCTGAAGAGCCCGAGGGAGTACGCTGTGGCACACGCAGATCTAGACCAGGCGGCAAAGGCCATCCTGACCGAAAACGACCAGGGCGGGTACACGATCCCGACGAAGGGTCTTTATCCGTACCAGTGGAACTGGGATTCCGTCTTTGTCGCCCTGGGGTTTGCGGAATTCGACCAGGACCGGGCCTGGCAGGAAATCGAGATGCTGTTCCAGGGCCAGTGGCGTGACGGAATGGTGCCGCACATCCTGTTTCGCAAGGACGATCCGAGCTATTTCCCCGGACCGGGCGTGTGGGGAACCGACGGGGGTCCGATCCCGAGTTCCGGCCATTCCCAGCCGCCGGTGGCCGCGTCCGTCGTCCATAGCCTGGTGGAGGCTGACCGGACCGGCAAGGCGCTGGAGCGGGCGAAGGCCTTGTTGCCGAAACTGATGGCCTGGCATCGCTGGTATCTTGCCTATCGTGACCCGAAAAACCTTGGTGTCATTGCCGTCATTCACCCCTGGGAATCCGGTCGGGACAACCTGCCGGACTGGGACGAGGCGCTGCGGGCGGTCGAGGTCAAGGACATTGGTCCCTATGAGCGGAAGGACACCTCTCATGTCGATCCGGCCATGCGACCGCACAAGGAGGACTACGACCGCTATCTCAGCATTGTCGCTGCTTGCCGAAAGGTTGGCTGGGATCCGGAAAAAGTCGCCGAAACCTGCCCGTTCTTCGTTGCCGACCCGGGCGTTACCTTCATCTTCCTGCGTGCCAACCGGGATCTTCTCGCGCTGGCCGAAAAACTCGGCATGAGTGCGGAAGCCGACGAGATCCGAGGGTGGATCGCGGCGATGGAAAAAGGCAGCCGGACGCTTTGGAATGATGAGCTCAAGGCACATGTCGCTTTTGACGAGCGTCGCGGCAAGCAGACAGATGGCATGTCCAGTGCATCCTTCCTGGCGCTCTATGCAGGGCTCCACGATCCGCAGACCCTTGGTGCGCTTCAGGGACATTTCGACAGGATCGCGGCGCGGGTCGAATATCTGATGCCGTCCTATGATCCCGATCACCGCAGTTATGAGCCCTTGCGGTATTGGCGTGGACCGGTGTGGGCGATGATCAATTACATGATCGCGAAGGGCTTTGCCGAAGCAGGCGATGCCGCCCGGGCTGAACGACTGCGCGCCGACACCGCGCGGCTGATCGAAACCGGGGGCTTTGCGGAATATTTCAGCCCGGAAACGGGCGCAGGGGCAGGTGGCGGATCGTTCTCCTGGACGTCGGCCATCTGGCTGACCTGGGCTTCGCCTTCACACGCCGAGCAAGCAGCTTAAGGGGGACGCGATGGGAGCGATCCAGCTCAACAAGGTTGAAAAGTGGTTCGGCAACCTGCAGGTCATCAAGGGCATCGACCTCGACATCAAGGATGGCGAATTCGTCATCTTTGTCGGACCGTCCGGCTGCGGGAAGTCGACACTGTTGCGTCTGATCTCAGGGCTTGAGGAAACCAGCCGTGGTGCTATCGAGATCGATGGCAAGGACGTCACTGCACTGCCGCCATCGGGGCGGGGACTGTCGATGGTCTTCCAGTCCTACGCGCTTTACCCGCATATGTCGGTGCGCGAGAACGTCGGTTTCGGTCTGAAGACCGCAGGCTTTCCCAAGGCGGAGATCGACCGCAAGGTGAATGCGGCTGCCGAAGTGCTGAAGCTGGACGAATATCTCGACAGGCGCCCAAGGCGCTGTCGGGGGGACAGCGCCAGCGGGTGGCCATCGGCCGTGCCATCGTGCGCGAGCCAGGTGCCTTCCTGTTCGATGAACCGCTGTCGAACCTGGACGCAGCGCTCCGCGTTGAAATGCGTTTCGAGGTAGCCCGTCTCCACAAGAGCCTCGGCACCACCATGATCTACGTGACACACGATCAGGTGGAAGCCATGACGCTGGCCGACAAGATCGTGGTGTTGCAGGCCGGCAGGATCGAACAGGTCGGATCGCCGCGCGAACTTTATGAACGGCCGGACAATCTGTTCGTTGCCCAGTTCATCGGTTCGCCGAAGATGAACGTGTTGCCCTGTTCACTCGAAGAAGGACGGTTTTCGCTGCATGGACATGGCGGCGGTCCTTATCCGTATGCCGGCAGCGGACAAACACCGGTGAAACTCGGCATCCGTCCGGAGCACATCAGCCTTGCAACGCCGGGCGAGGGGCATTGCACCGGAACGGTGGAAGTGGCCGAATATCTGGGTGCAGACACCTTCCTTTACGTGGCGCTCGACGGGCTTGAAACGATCCTGGTGCGCATCAGCGGTGCCGAAGACGTGGAGGAGGGCACTCGTGTTGGTCTGACCTTCGACGAGAGCCGCCTGCATTTCTTCGACGGCGAAGACAAGGCCATCCGCTAAGACTGTCTGTCGGAAAGTACCCGGCCTTTTCGGCGGGTTCAGTTCCGGCAGAGCACCAGCACGGTGTATTGAGAAGCCTCCTCGTCGATCCGGGTCGGGCTCTTGATGTTGGTTATGGAGTTGTAGGAAGGCGCAAGGCCGAGATCTTCCATGAACTCGGCCATGAGCTTGCCCCTGACCGCGAAATTCACGTTTTCCGGCAGGTCACCGGCCAGTTTGAGCGTCTTGAACTTGTCCAGGCGAGAGACAACAGTGCCGACGACGGCTCCCGTCCTGTCCAGAACCGGGCCACCTGAATTGCCTGGCTGTACCGGCGCTGTCAGCATGAAATGGCGGCTGTCGCCCTTGACGCCTGCCAGCGACGAGATCATGCCGGGAGTGAAGTTCAGGTTGTTGTCCAGGATCTGGGCAAAGGGATAGCCGATCACGAAAATCTCCTCTCCGCGAACGATCGGCTGTTTTGAGCGGAACTGCGCAACATGATCCGACTTGCCGCTGTCGAGCTGCAGGATCGCGAGGTCGTTTTCCGTGTCCGCCTTCACCAGCCGCGCGGTACCGTGGCCCGGAATATCCAGCGACCGGCAGTTGCCGACCACATGCGCATTGGTGCCGATATGGCCTTCGCTCGTCAGGAAATAGCCGCTGCCGGAGGAGGAGGTCTTGCGGCCGATAATATCCTTGCGTGCTCCCTTGGAAGCGGATCGCTGCTGTTGTCCTCTTCCAGAACCTGCAGGCCGGGAGCTGATGTAACCGCGTCCAGTTTGTCGTCGTCCGTTCCGTCGTAAAACGTCATGCTGTTCGACATGGCAACTGCCACGCGATCCATGAAGACGGCATGGCGTGCCTGCCAGGCAAGCGAAAAGCCACGGCTGTCCGAAGAGGTCTTCATCATGCGCAGGTAGAAATCGCGTCCGTTCTGCTGACCGGAAACGACGAAGTAGTCATTCCGGAATTGCTTGTGCTCCACGGTCCGCCCGTCGCTGGTATCGGTCAGGCGCTTGTAGAGGGCCGCGTAGTCGGTTTCTTCCGCCGAAACCTGCACGGTTTCCAGTTCGATGCTGTTGTCGTAGGCCCGCCAGAGGTGCCCGCGCGGCGTCTGGGTGGACGGTTCGAAGAGCTTGCCCGGAACGCCGAGCTGCAATCCGGAAACGGCGTCCTTGTAGGTTTCAAAACCGACCCGTTCGACAAGGTCGAGACCATCGCGCTGGAGGATCTGCATCTGCTCGTCGTCGAGCACACCGTTCGGGGTGAAGTCCCGGTGCTTCTGGAAAGTTGTGAGCGCGTTATAGGTGAGCCTGCCGAAGGTACCGTCCACCTGTGAGGCGTAGTCTCCCGTAAAGACCAGCAGGAACTGGATCCGGACCCGCTCACGCCAGTCCCTGGCATGGAACCAGTCCTTGGACTGATCGTAACCTGCCTGCACGGTGCCGGCTGATACCAGCAAAAACACGATGGCATGAAGAAACGAACGCATAACCAGCTCCCCTTGGTCGCGTTCCACATTTTAGCAAAACGGCGATGATGGAAACAGGCTCGTCCTGCTCAGCCGGGGATATCTCGCAATAAAATTCCGGAGGCGGTGTTCAGATGGAGCGGCCTGAAAAACCAGGTTTCAAAGCGGAACAACATCGACCTTGTGATCGGTGGTTTGAGACCCTGACGTGCGCAACACGCCTTTTACCGGTGCGGCGTCTCCGTAGTCGCGGCCATGCGCGACAACGATGTGATCCTGCCCGACCCTGAGAGCATTCGTGGGGTCATATTCGATCCAGCCGATCTCGATGCCGCACCAGGCCCTGACCCAGGCGTGCATGGCATCCGCACCTTCCAGCCGTTCCTGGCCTTCCGGCGGAATGGTCCGGAGAAAGCCGCTGACGTAGCCTGCCGGAATGCCGATGCTTCTGAGGCATGCGATCATGATGTGCGAAAAATCCTGGCAGACGCCATGTCGTCGCTCGAACGCCTCGATGGCCGGAGTATCGACTGTTGTGGCCTCGGCATCGAAACGCATGTCCGTGTTCAAGGCCTTGCCGATGGCTTCGACGGCGGAAATCGTGCTCATGCCCGGGACGACATGGTCCTGCGCATAGACTGCAAACGCGGGGTCGAGGGGCAGGCGCGGCGAGGCGGAAAGAAAATGGACCGGCGCCTTGGGGGCAAGCGACTGAACGCCGGAGAGCTCCCTTGCCAGGGCGTGCAACGGCGGTGAAATGTCGAGTTCTTCCGGCATCGCGGTTCTGTCGATGCGGGCCTTAAGCTTGAAACTGAGTTCGCTGTGGCTGCACCGGTAGGCAACGTCGGTGACAGCGTTGCCGAAGAAGTCCGTCCGGTCGTGACGCTCGGAAGGGCCAGGCACGATATGGATCTGCCCCGCCATCAGCTTCTGCTCGCCGGGAATGGTCGCCGGCATCAGCCGGAGCGCATGATGTCCGTAGTTGGCCGGGCTGGCATAGTCGTAGGTGATTTCAAGCGTTACATCGTAATGCACGGGCGCCTCGCGTCGGGCGTGTCGGGTGAAAGCGACCGTCCGTTACCGGATATAGGCATCGGTCAGCTCCACGGAGAGATAGGAGATCTGATCGCGAAGATCGGCAAGAGAAGCCGGTGTCAGTGTCTCCGGGGTGGCGATTGCCAGAAGTGTGTGAACCTGCAGGACGGAGCGGGCCAGCTCCGACAGATGTCCGTTTTCCGTCGCGTTGGGCAGCACGCCGATATGGTCTTTCATGTCGGTCAGCTGGTAGAGCACTGCGCGCGGGTTCTTGGTGTCCATCGCCAAAAGGTCCAGCACGGTGGCATGGCTGAGAGAGACCGCATAACGCCGGCTCATCGACATGGCGCTGTCGCCAACCTCGAGCAGCAGTTCAAGAGAGCCTTCCGGTGCGTCTTCGTCGGTAAAGACCGACAGGAGGTCAGCCATCCGGTGGGCGCGTTCCAGTGCACGGCCGATGGACAGGAAACGCCAGCCGATAAACCTGTACATGTTCTCATGCACAAGACCCGAAAAGCCGGTGATTTTGCGCAGCAGCAGGCCCATGGCTCTGGTAACGTCGGCATTGTCGCGCATCGTGCGCTTGGCGCCGTTCGCGGCCTGGGCAAGGTCGTTCAGCGCCAGCCAGCCATCGACGGAAAACCGGTCGCGTACCTTAGCAGCGCTGGCGACGGCCGATTGCAGCATGTCGCACAGGCCATCGGGAACCGGCTCGACAGGCGCCATGCCGATCTTGTCCAGATATTCCCCCGTCAATGCCACAAGCGGGGCTTCCGGGTCCGCCGTTTCCATCAACCGGGCATGATAGGCACGCAGCAGCCGCACCGCGCCTTCCGCACGCTCCACGTAGCGGCCGAGCCAGAACAGGTTGTCGGCTGCGCGCGATGGCAGGGAACCGGTCTGTGATTTGAAGAACGGCGATTCCGTCTGGTGGAGCAAGGTTTCCTTGTGCGGCTTCTGACCGCCGACGATCCACACATCGGCCGCCGATCCGCCCGCCTGCATGGCGATCGCACTTGCATCTTCCGTTTGTCCGATCCGGGCAAAGCCGCCAGCCATGACTTCCCAGCCGTTGGTCGTTCGGGCCAGGAAGACGCGCAGGCTCATCGGCCGGGGGACCAGAAGCCCGTTGTCATAAGCAGGCGTCGTCGACAGGGTCACGGCTTCCTGCCCGACCAGCTTGTCGCTCTTGCTGTCGATCCATGTTTCCAGAATGCCCTTGTGGAACTTGTCGAAATCCTTGCCGATAAAATCGGTGTGGGAGGATGTGAAAGGCAGCGCGGTCGACAGCGCGGGCTGAACATCATGCCTTCCGCATTTTCTTTCACGTAGGCTTTCGTTCCCTCTTCACCGCACCACCAGGTCGCGACGTTCGGCAGCTTCAGCGGCTCGCCGAGCAGGTGTTCGCTGATGCGCGGCAGAAAGGCAAGGAGCGCGCGTGTTTCCAGAATGCCGGTGCCGAGCGCGTTGATCATGGTGACTGCGCCGCTGCGGACCGCCTGAACAAGACCCGGTGTGCCGATGTGAGAGGTTTCGTTCAATTCCACCGGATCGGCCCAGGCGGCATCAAGGCGCCGCCAGAGAACGCTGACGGGTCTCAGTCCGGCGACCGTGCGAACCATCAGCTTGCCATTTTCAACCGTCAGGTCCTCACCTTCCAGCAGCATGAAGCCGAGGTACCGGGCGATGTAGGCATGCTCGAAATAGGTGTCGTTCAGCGGGCCTGGTGTCAGGATCGAAACGCGGCTTTCACTTTCTCCTCGCAGCTCGACCAAGTGGTCGCGGAACCGCCGGAAAAAACCGGCCAGCCGATGGACATTGGCGCGAGCGAAGAACTCGTTGAAGACGCGTCCGGTTGCGACCCGGTTTTCCAGTGCGAAGCCGGCACCGGAAGGCGCCTGTGCCCTGTCGGACAGGACCCACCAGGTTCCGTCCGGCCCACGGCCGATCTCGAACGACAGGAAATGCAGGAAATGTCCGGATTTCGGCTTGATGCCCACCAGCGGACGCTGCCACTCCGGGCTTTGCGCAATCAGGCTTGCCGGAAGATAGCCGTTGGTCACCAGCCTGTTGTCGCCATAAAGATCGGCGACAACTTGTTCGAGAAGCTCGGCGCGCTGGGTCAGACCGTCTGCAATCACCTGCCAGTCGTCCTGGCTGATGATCACCGGAATATGGCTCAACGGCCATTCCCGCTCATTCGCCCCGTCCTGCCCGTATTGACGGAAATAGACCCCGGCATCGTTCAGATACTGATTGCCGCGCGCGAAACGCTCGGTGATTTCCTCCGGCGTCAGAGCGCTCAGATGCTCCAGAAACGGCCGCCAGACCGGTCTTACCCGGCCATCAGGGAAGAGCAGCTCGTCCGAAACATCCGGAAAGGGACGATAGGCCTTCAAGAGGCCGTAGCGAAGCGCTCCGGGTTCTGCGTTTTCGTCCAGGCTCATGCATCGTTTCCAGTCGGCGGGGCTGCCGGTTCGTCAGACATTCTGCGGTCTGCGCAGGTCCAACGTCAACGGAAACTCCGGATGCGGCCGTTCAAGCCCCGGAAGATAGAGCCCCGGCGTGTGGCCGTGGGGCTCGAACCTTGCAAGGCGGCGGGCTTCTGCCTCGTTCCCGTTGACAGGAAACGTGTCATAGTTCCGTCCGCCCGGATGAGCAACATGATAGACGCAACCACCAAGGGCCCGCCGCTCCAGCGATCGAAGATATCGAAGGTCAGCGGGGCGTCGACCGGATGCACGGGGTGCAGCGCCATGGCCGGTTGCCAGGCCTTGTAACGGACACCGCAACCGAAACGCCGTTGGTCTCGGTTTTCCTGAGCGGCAAGGTCCGCCGGTTACAGGTGACGGCGTAGCGGTCCGGATCGCTGGTGGTGAGCTTGACCTGCAGACGTTCGGTGGAGCTGTCCGTATAACGCACGGTGCCACCTATGGCGCCGGTCTCGCCCAGTACGTGCCAGGGTTCCAGCGCCTGTCGAAGTTCAAGGTGAACACCATCGACCTCGAGTTCTCCGCAGAAGGGGAAGCGGAATTCGGCCTGGGCTTCGAACCAGTCCGGACGCATCTGAAAACCGTGATGCTCCAGATCACCCAGGACGTCGAGAAAATCGGTCCAGACATAATGCGGCAGCATGAAGCGGTCGTGCAGGGCCGTGCCCCAACGGGTCAGGTTGCCGGATAGTGGCTGCTGCCACAGGCGCGCAATGAGCGCCCTGAGCAACAGCTGCTGGGCAAGGCTCATGCGCGGGTCCGGCGGCATTTCGAAGCCGCGGAACTCGACGAGGCCCAGCCGTCCTGTCGGGCCGTCGGGGGAATAGAGCTTGTCGATGCAGATTTCCGCCCGGTGGGTGTTGCCGGTGACATCCACCAGAAGGTTGCGCAGCAACCGGTCAACCAGCCAGGGGAACGGCGTTGCCCCTTCATGTGGGCGGTGGATCTGTGACAGCGCGACTTCCAACTCGTAAAGGCCGTCATGACGGGCCTCATCGACGCGCGGTGCCTGCGAGGTCGGGCCGATGAAGAGGCCGGAGAACAGGTAGGACAGGCTTGGATGGCGCTGCCAGTGCAGGATCAGGCTGCGCAGGAGATCAGGCCGGCGCAGGAACGGACTGTCGAGCGGCGTCGCGCCGCAACTACCACGTGGTTGCCGCCGCCGGTGCCGGTGTGCTTGCCGTCGATCATGAACTTGTCGGCACCGAGCCGCGACTGCCGGGCTTCTTCATAGACGCCTTCGGTGATTGCGACACATTCCTGCCAGCTGGACGCCGGATGGATGTTGACCTCGATGACGCCCGGATCCGGTGCAACGCGGATGACATTCATGCGCGGGTCGGGCGGGGGCGGATATCCTTCGATATGAACCGGCAGGTTCAAGTCAGCCGCGGCAGATTCTGCCACCGAGATGAGTTCCAGATAGTCCTCGATCCGTTCCACCGGCGGCATGAAGACGCAAAGACGTCCGTCGCGAGCTTCCACCGATAGCGCTGTTCTGACCGATGCTCCGCCAGATTCGTCGTCCGTCAGGGTTTGTTCCCGCCGGTCCTGCTGGCCTTCGCTGGCGGTGAAATGGGCGACATCCTGCCTGCGGTCAGCGCGCGGGCCCGCAGGAAACTCCGGCAACGGATCGCGCGGCACGGTCGGATCGGCGATGTTGGTGTAGGGATATTGCGCCGGTGGGACATGGGGCAGGGATTCCAGCGGCAGGCGGTAGCCGACAGGGCTGTCTCCGGGTACGAGGAAAAGCGCATCACGGCGCAGCTTCCAGCGCTCGGATCGCCAGCGGTGTCCGCCGGCCTTCGATTGCCAGCGCTGGATCGGCAGCACATGTCCGGCAGGTTCGGTCAGCCCCCGGTCGAAGACGCGGGCAATACGATGCCGGGCTTCGGCGTCCTCCAGCTTGGAGTTCTTCGGGGTGACATTTTCCGGCAGGTTGGCTTCCTTCACCAGCCACACCGCCGGTCTTCATAGGCGGCCACCACGTGGTCCGGGTCGATTTCCAGCTTCGTTGCGATCTCCTGCAGCAGCGCTGCGGCCTGATCTGCGCTGGCCTTGGTATCGTCGCCTTCTTCCGCGATCAAATCCGGATCATGCCAGATCGGTTTTTCGTCGCGGCGCCAGTAAAGCGAGAAGGTCCAGCGGGGCAGGGTTTCACCCGGGTACCATTTCCCCTGGCCGTAATGCAGGAACCCTCCAGGGGCAAAGCGTTCACGCAACCGGCGGATCAGAATGTCTGCCTTCTGGCGTTTGGTCGGGCCAACCGCGTCGGTGTTCCATTCTGCGGCTTCGAAATCATCGATCGAGACGAAGGTGGGTTCGCCGCCCATGGTCAGGCGGACGTCCTCCTGCGACAGGATCCGGTCGACCTTGGTGCCGAGCTGATTGAGTGCCGACCAGGCATCGTCGGAAAATGGCTTGGTGATGCGCGGATGTTCGGCGACGCGGGCCACCTTCATGTCGAAGGCGAAGTCGACCTCCGCCTTGCTTGCCATGCCGACAATCGGGCGGCGTTGACGTAATGCGGCGTCGCGGCCAGCGGAATGTGGCTTTCGCCTGCCAGAAGGCCTGAGGTCGGATCGAGCCCGATCCAGCCTGCACCCGGCAGGAAGACCTCGCCCAGGCATGAAGATCGGTGAAATCGTGATCGGTGCCGGAGGGGCCGTCCAGTGCTTCCAGATCCGGCTTCAACTGGATGAGATATCCGGAGACGAACCTTGCGGCAAAACCGAGATGGCGCAGCGCCTGCACCAGCAGCCAGGTGGAATCGCGACAGGACCCGGTGCCTTTCTCGAAGGTTTCTTCCGGTGTCTGTACGCCAGGCTCCATGCGAATGACATAGTTGACGGTCTGGGAGACCTTGGCGTTCAGCCCGACGATGAAGTCGACGGTTCTCTGGCGATCCTTCGGGACCGTTTCCAGGAACGCGGTCATGCGCGGGCCGGTCGGGTCGAGGCGGCGGTAGATCTGAAGATCTTCACGAAGTTCCGGCGGATAGTCGAAGGGCCATTCCTCCGCGCTCTCCTCGATGAAGAAATCGAAGGGATTGTAGACGGCCATGTCGGCGACCAGATCCACTTCGATCTTGAATTCGCGCACAGGTTCGGGAAACACGAAGCGGGACAGCCAGTTGCCGTAGGGGTCCTGCTGGTGATTGACGAAGTGTCCTTCGGGCGAAACCTTCAACGAGTGAGACAGGACCCGGGTGCGGCTGTGTGGGGCCGGCCGCAAGCGGATAATCTGCGGGCTTAAGGTAACCGGACGGTCGTATCGGTAATGGGTCAGGTGATAAATGCTTGCACGAATGACATTTACAGGGCCCCGGTATTTGTCCGTTTCAAAGCGCGAGTGTCAGGTTTTCACAAAATCAAACGCATAACCACGTCTTTCTGTAGGCAGTTTCGCCTCACGAATGGGCTGCAAGCATCTTGCGAAAGCAGAAGGCCGGGAACCAGGTGAAATCTCGTGTTGCCGGTCAGGGTTCGTTAAACACGATGCAATCCTTCCGGTGAACCCGGCTCTGACGAGCGCTTTTCCTGTGCTAATTTCGGATTGATTAACACAATCGGATCAAGGTGCCGGCTGCCAGCGAACGGCCAGCAGGCGGCAGGTCTGTTGCGGCCGGGTTTCAGGCAGGACTGCCTCGGAACCGGTTTCTGGCAATCTTTGGATATGCGCCAATAAAATGTGCGTAAGTGGTTGCCACTTCTGCAGAACATATTTGTGGTGGCTAATATGACGCCGGGGTTGGTCCAGGCACTGTTTCGGTGCGATCGGCTGGCCCCCATGTCAAGGTCCCGTTCGGCTTTCGAACATTCAACCGGTGCTGCGGTGAATGTCCGTGATCTGAACCGGGGCCGTTCTTGCGTGAAGAGCTGCAAGAACGGGACGGGCAAGGATGAAGAGCGAAGGATAATGATGTTCGTCAGACTGCTGTGCATGGTGTGGTTTTGGGTGGCAGCCGGCGTGGTCCAGGCGGCGGACTTCCGCGTGACCTTCATCAACCCGGGTGGTGAGACCGGCTTCTGGGGCGACGTGTCCAGGACCATGATGGCGGCTGCTGCCGATCTGAACGTCGACCTTGAAATCCTGTACGCCGACCGGCGGCCCTACGGCATGGAAGAGCTTCTCAGCCTCCGGCTGGAACAGGGGGAGCTGCCTGACTATTTCATTCTGGTCAACGAGAACCAGGCGGCTGCCCGTCTGATGCAGCTTATGGAGGGCCGGGAGAGCAAGGTCCTGTTCCTGCTCAACAAGCTGACGCCGAAGCAACGGGTCGACCTGGAACGCAGGAACATCGATCTTCATGGTATTATCGCCTCGGTCGTTCCGGACAATGAAACGGCCGGTTACGAGATGGCACAGTCGTTGTTTGCCGAAGCGCGGCGGCTTAACCCGGACGTAAGGGAAATCCGGTTGCTGTCCCTGACTGGCGATTCAACCACTCCTGCCGGATTGCAGCGGGAACTCGGCATGTTGCGGGCTGTGGCAGACAACAGCGACGTCAAACTGGTCCATGCCATTCCGGTCGACTGGAACGAGGAACTTGCTTTCGCGCGGACGAAAAGCGTTTTGAACCGCACGCGAATTGACGTCGTCTGGGGTGCGAACGATGACATTGCTTTCGGTGCACAGCGTGCTGCAACCGAAGCAGGACTGACCATCGGCAAGGATATATTGTTCGCCGGGTTGAACTGGTCGAACCGCGGCATGAACGCGGTACGGTCCAACGAACTGACCATGACCCATGGCGGGCATTTCTTTGCAGGTGCCTGGGCGATTGTGATGCTGAGGGATCATTTCTTCAGAAGTGTTCAGGGTGAAGTCTTCGTCGATGTCGTGTTCAAGATGTCGCCGATCACCGCTCAGAACGTCGAGCTATATCTCAGCAGGCTTGGTGACGGGAATTGGGACAAGATCGACTTCGCCCGGTTCTGCAAATCGTCTTCCAATCATAGTCACTACGATTTTTCAGCTGACGCCATTCTGGAAGCCGCCGGTAGTTGACCGGCGTGCCGGACGGAAGTGGACGGCTGTTGTTCCTTTTCTCGTAACACTTTGAATTCTCACCTATCCAAGTCTGCTGTCCGGACGGTATAGATGCCTTGGAAGGGCCATTTGAAGAGCCCAGCGGGAGAGAGCCATGAGCGACGAAGCCGAACCGGGCAAAGCCTATAATCCGGAAACGGAAGGCGCCGAGATGCGCTTTGCGGACAAGATGTCCTATGGCGACTATCTGGGGCTGACGCAGATTCTGAATGCACAGGCACCCTTGTCGGACGCCTCCGACGAACTGCTTTTCATCATTCAGCACCAGACGTCGGAATTGTGGATGAAGCTCATGTTGCATGAGCTGAACGCCGCTCGCGATGCGATCGCCGATGATCACATGCCGCAGGCGATGAAGCTTCTTGCCCGGGTCAGCCGGATCATGGAGCAACTGAATTCTGCCTGGGATGTGCTGCGGACAATGACGCCGAGCGACTATACCCAGTTCCGGGATGCCCTCGGCATGTCCTCGGGCTTCCAGTCGCTGCAGTACCGGCTGATCGAATATGCGCTGGGCAACCGGAATACGGCAATGATCCGACCGCACGAGCACGACGCGCAAAGCGTTTGCCCTGTTGAATGCGGAGCTGGCCCGCCCCAGCCTTTACCAGGTCGTGCTGGCCTTCGCCCGCCGCCAGGGGCTCGATGTGCCGGAGGACGCCATTGCGGTACCTGCATCTGCTCCGCATCTCGAAGTTCCCGAGATCATGACGCTCTGGCAGAAGGTTACCGGGATCCGTCCGCCCATTGGGCACTTTACGAGGTCGGTGAGAAACTGGTTGATCTGGAAGACTACTTCCGCCGCTGGCGCTTCAATCATGTCACCACCGTGGAACGGGTGATCGGCTTCAAACGTGGCACCGGCGGAACCGGCGGCGTCAGTTACCTGAAGCGCATGCTGGAAGTCGAACTCTTCCCCGAGCTCTGGCATGTGCGCACGGCGCTCTGAAGCAGGCTGCGTCTCGTCATTCTTGGACGAATTGCATGTTTGCCATCGGCGTTTGTGCCGATAGAGTGTCGTTTCAAGAGCCCCGCAAGCGGGCTCAAGGGACTGAAGAGGGGATTTCCTATGTTGAAACAATTTGCTGCGGCCGCCAGCCTGGTGGCCATTCTGGTGGGAGCGGCACAGGCCGAACCCGTCAAGGTCGGCATGATCACGACCCTGTCCGGCGGTGGTGCAGGTCTTGGCATCGATGCACGTGACGGCTTCATGCTGGCGGTCAAACAGGCCGGCAACACGGATCTGGAAGTGATCATCGAAGACGACCAGCGCAAGCCGGACGTCGCGGTTCAGCTTGCCGACAAGATGATCCAGTCGGACAAGGTCGACGTCCTGACCGGCATTATCTGGTCGAACCTGGCCATGGCCGTCGTGCCGTCTGTCACTGCCCAGGGCAAGTTCTATCTGTCACCGAACGCCGGTCCGTCCGCTCTGGCCGGCAAGGGCTGCCATCCGAACTATTTCAGCGTTGCCTATCAGAACGACAACCTGCATGAGGCCGCAGGCGCCTATGCCAAGGAAGCCGGTTTCAAGAAGAGCTTCATCCTCGCGCCGAACTATCCGGCCGGCAAGATTCGCTGACGGGTACAAGCGCTACTACGACGGTGAACTGGCAGGTGAGATCTACACCAAGCTGGGCCAGACCGACTATGCGGCCGAAATTGCCCAGATCCGTGCATCGGGCGCCGACAGCGTGTTCTTCTTCCTGCCTGGCGGCATGGGTATCTCCTTCCTGAAGCAATATGCCGACAGCGGCGTCGGCCTTCCGGTCGTTGGTCCGGCGTTTTCCTTTGATCAGGGTATCCTGCAGGCAGTCGGGGATGCTGCGCTGGGCGTGAAGAACACGAGCCAGTGGAGCAAGGATATCGACAACGATGCCAACAAGGCCTTCGTTGAAAGCTTCCAGGCCGAATACGGCCGCCTGCCGTCGCTTTATGCGGCCCAGGGCTTCGATACGGCCAACCTGCTGCTGTCGGCCATGGCGAAAGCGGATGTGACGGACGCAGACGGCTTCCGCGCAGCGCTTGAAGCAGCTGACTTCCCGTCCGTGCGCGGCAAGTTCAGCTTCGGCCCGAACCATCATCCGATCCAGGACATCTATGTTCGCGAGGTTATCAAGGAAGGTGATGTCTACACCAACAAGATCGTCGGAACGGCCCTGACGATCACGGTGACGCCTATTCAGACGAGTGCAAGATGTAAGACCCGGCGGGTTTCTCTACACAATGTGAAAGGCGCAGTCTCCCGCTGCGCCTTTTTCTTTTTGAAATCGTGAGAGACCCGGCTCGCGCTTAGCCGGAAGTATGGGGCTGGGTTCAATGACCTTTGCTGGCGAAATTACACCTCACCTGACTTCGGTCTTTCCAGGGCTTACCCCTGTAATCCGCACCTTGACCATGCCTGCCGGGGCTGCGGTTTGGCCCAAGGGCAACGGCATGGATCCCATGGTCGAGCCATGGGATGACGGGGAGCAAGTGGGAGAATAGAGGGCATGGATACGGCGATGCTTTGCCCGGCGTCCGTCATTGCAGGGCTTGACCCTGCAATCCCTGCCGTGACCTCAGCGAACGCAGATGGCGTTATCTGAAGCGAGTTACTTCCCGAACGCACCTGTATCGATCATTTGCTGGAACATCTCTTCCATGGAGGTTTTCATCGGTCTGTAGCTGACGCCGAGGGCGCGTTTGCTTTTGAATTGTCGGCGCGCCATTTCACGTCGACGTTGTTGGTGACGAATTTCCGTGAAATACCGCCGACGATCGGCCCGACCAGCCAGACGATCCATTTGGGTAGCGACTGGCGAGGGACCGGATAGCGATCACCGTATTTCTCGATCAAGGCCTTGCCGAGTTCCAGAATGTTGGTGTCGTGGCCGGAAATGATATGCCGGCCCTCGGCCTCTTCCCGGAAGCCCGCCTCCATATGTGCCCTGGCAAGGTCACGCACATCCACGACACCAAGGCCAAGTTTCGGAGCGCCCCGTTTCATGGTGCCGTCGCCCATCTGGCGGACGATGTTGAAACTTTCGGATGTCGGCCTGGCGTTAAGGGCCGGACCGATCACCAGCGACGGATTGACGGTGACAAGCTTGAAACGATCCTGAGCCCTGGCGATCTTCCAGGCTTCCTGTTCCGCAAGCGTCTTGGAATAGCTGTAGGGCTGGTAGTCGAGAGAGGCGGTGGTGTTCCAGACATTCTCCGTCAGTTTGCCACCTGGGGCTTTTAAACAGTCGATTGCGTCCGTGTAGATGGCCGCGCAGGAACTGGTGACGACCACACGTTTGACACTTGCAGTCCGCGCGGCGGTTTCCCAGAACGTTCCGTGTGCCTTTCACCGCGGCTCGATCAGTTCCCTCTGCGGGTTCTTGACCGATGTGGTGAAAGGGAGGCCGTGTGGAAGACGATGGCACAGCCTGCCATTGCCTCGGCGTAGGAACCTTCCTCCAACAGGTCGGCCCTGAAAAAACGCAGGGTGCCTGGAGATCCGGCCGCAATCCCTGAAGGTGTGCGACCTTGTCCTTGCGGTCCGGGTCACGGACAGCAGCGTGCACCGTAATTCCGGCATCGAGCAATTCCTTCACCAGCCAGCCGGCAACATAGCCCGTGGCACCCGTTACCAGGACCGGTGCATCGGTGGGAGAAGAGGTCATCGGATCTGGTCATCCTTTCTTTGAAGGCCGCTCTTGCGCCGGCAGCTTGTCCAGCAGTGAGATAGCCGCTGGATGGTGTGCGTCAACACAGAATTGGTTCGGCCATAGATGCCCGACCAGCAGCCAATGAGCTACAGACGATCGTGAAGACCTGCCCGGCGGACGTCGTATCCGGGGTGCGGACAGGCTGGAGACATGGGTGAGCAGGTCACGCTGCAGTGCAAAGTCAGTATTCGGATTTCGTTTTGCGATGCAAAACGAACCTCAATAGAAGTATGATGTAGAAAAAATATGAAAGACTCGAACCCGATTTCGTGCTACATCTGATGTCAAATTTGTGCCACACTGACGGTGCTGGTCGACAGGTGATCGGGTTTTCGGGTCGAGTGCAGGGGTCGCTCCTGTTCTTGAAAGCCTTTTAAAACACTGTTTTGCCACTCATTTGAGTAGGCTTGATTATCTACTAAAAATTTAGTTTGACAACATGGCGATGCTGTGACCATCTATCGTAGCCGGTTAATGACGGCGTTTAATATCTCACGGAGGAGATGCAGATGCGTAAGTATCTACTCACCGCAGTCGCAGCTGGTGCTGTGCTTGCGGGGGCAGGGTCCGCTTTTGCCGATGAGCAGCGGCGCAAAAGTGGATCGAACCGGAATCCAGCCATCCGTTCTGTCAAAAGATGAGCAGCTTGCAGAAATGCAGTGGTTCATCAATGCGGCCGAACCGTTCAAGGGCATGGAAATCAACGTCCTTGTCCGAAGCATTCCGACGCACTCCTATGAGTCGGAAGTTCTGACCAAGGCCTTCGAAGAAATCACCGGTATCAAGGTCAAATCACCAGATCCTCGGCGAAGGGGAAGTGGTGCAGGCCGTGCAGACCCAGA
>JACADM010000074.1_pt1 | contig 26550 bp, 40 predicted proteins | sample 7512371 | NCBI WGS metagenome assembly JACADM01 (sample SAMN14389041, study PRJNA612141) | algae metagenome | isolation source: non-axenic algae culture | place: India: Navi Mumbai | collected 2017-01
AACTCGGCCAGTGCCGCGGGATCTTCAAACAGTGATCAGCGCGCGGGCATGGACCGGCCGTCAGCAGGCCTTCGGCAAGATAGTCCTTTACCGAATTCGGCAGCTTCAGCAGACGCATGGTGTTGGCCACGTGACTACGGCTCTTGCCGATCACCTTGGCGAGTTCACCCTGGCTGTAACTGAACTCGGCGGTAAGCTGCTCATAACCCATCGCTTCTTCGATCGGGTTGAGATCGGCACGCTGGACGTTCTCGATAATGGCGAGCTCAAGCGCTTCCTGATCGGTCACGTCCCGAATGATGATCGGTGCTTCGTGCAGCCCGGCCCCTGTGCGGCCCGCCAGCGACGTTCACCGCGATGATCTCGAAACGATTGGCCTTCCCTGCTGCCGGACGCACCAGGATCGCTGGACGATGCCTTTTGCCTTCAGGGACTCCGAAGATCCGCCAGGTCTTTCTCGGTAAAGGTCTTGCGCGGGTTGCGCGGGTTGGGCTCCAGATGTTCGATCGGCACCCTGCGGGAGTCGCGAATGATCTTTTCCGGCGGTGCGGCCGCTTCGGGAGCCGAATCCCCGATCAGCGCCGCAAACCACGGCCCAAACGCTTGTTCTTGACGTCTCTTTCCGCCATACCGCACCTTTTTCTTTTTATATTTCAATAGGATATAGCATGGCGACTGTGCCTCTTCGCCGCCATGCATCAAGGCTCGCCAAAACGGAGCGAATCGATCGGGCTTTATGCCGCGACGCGTCGCAGTTCGCGCTCACGCTGGATGATTTCAGAAGCAAGCCGCAGATAGGCCTGGCTGCCGGCGCATTTCAAATCGTAAAGCAGCGCCGGCTTGCCATAGGACGGAGCTTCCGAAATACGAACGTTGCGCGGAATGATCGTTTCGTAAACCGCATCACCCATGGTTTCGCGCACATCGGCGACCACCTGGCTGGAGAGATTGTTGCGGCTGTCATACATGGTCAGAACGATGCCATGAATGCTGAGTTCAGGATTAAGCGCGTTCTTGACCTGCTCGACGGTGCTGAGCAACTGGCTGAGACCTTCAAGCGCGAAGAACTCACACTGCAGCGGCACCAGGATGGAGTGCGACGCGGACAAGGCGTTGATCGTCAGCAGGTTCAGTGACGGCGGACAGTCGACCAGCACATAGTAAGCCGATCTCCTGGAACAGACGCGAATGGGTCAGGTTTTCGATGGCACTGCGCAAGCGGAACGCCCGGTCACCCGTGGAAGCGATTTCCAGTTCAAGAACCCAGCAGATCCATTGTGGACGGCGCCACCCAAAGACGCTGCACCGCCGTTTCGCGAACGGCCTCCGCAAGGGCGCAGTCACCGCTCAGGACTTCATACGTCGACAGACCACGGTCACGATGCTCAATGCCCAGACCCGTTGAAGCGTTACCCTGCGGGTCGAGGTCAATCACCAGAACTTTTTCGCCAATGGCCGCAAGCGCCGTGCCGAGGTTAATGGCGGTCGTGGTTTTGCCCACCCCACCCTTCTGATTCGCTAGCGCGAGAACGCGCGGCATTTCGGGAAGCATGCTCATTGCTACAACACCTTCCTGGCTACTCGGCCGGGCTGAAATATTCGAGAAAAGAAGCATCCGGCTCATTGGATCAACAAGACTGTCTTTTTCTATCATGTCGAACTGCCAACGGGCAGTAGCTTCGTTAACTTCTCGCTGAAAATCCTGACCTTTGTGGAAAACAGCCTTTGCGCCGGTTGCCGAAAACGGCTCTGAAAGCTGAAAAGCAGATCCAGCGACGCCAAAGCGCGCGCAGAAACAGCGTCCACCCGGCCGTGCTTCCAATCTTTCGCAACCGATTCGATCCGGCCAGGATGCACTGTCCCCTTGGACCCTGTCTCCCGCAAGGCCGTTCTGAGAAATGCCACCTTGCGCTGGTTGCTCTCGATCATGTGTACATGTGCGTCCGGCTCATCGGCGAGCAGGATTGCGGTCACCACACCGGGAAACCCACCGCCGCTGCCGATATCAACCCAGATCCGCGCTTCCGGATAACACCACTGGGTTTGCAGGCTATCCGCCACGTGACGGGTCCAAATATCCGGGATGGTCGACGGTGCAATGAGGTTTTGCGCAGGCTGCCATTTCAGAACGAGGTCGACGTAGATCTGGAGTCTATCCAACGTTTCACGTGAAACATCCCCAAACTTATGCACAACCTGTCCAGAGGTATTCAACATCACCGGCGGCCATCAGGCAGCCCCTTTCTGGCTCTGGCGCTTCAGATGCGACAGGATCAGCGTGAGCGCGGCGGTGTCATGCCATCCATGCGAGAAGCCTGGCCAAGAGTGGCCGGGCGAATGTCGATCAGTTTCTGGCGCACTTCATTGGAAAGACCAATGATCGCTTCGTAGTCGAAACCATCCGGGATCGACAAGGCTTCGTCGCGTTTCAAAGCTTCGATATCAGCCATTTGACGATCGAGGTAAACGGCATAAAGCGCATCTGTCGCAACCTGCTCCGCGATCGCCGGATCAATATCTTTCAGTTCGGGCCATATGTCCGTCAGGCCCTCGAAGGTGACATTGGGATAGGACAGCAGATCGAAGGCAGACCGGCGAATGCCATCCTGATTTACAGGCAGGCCCTTCTTCTGAGCTTCGGAAGGCGTCACGGTCAGTGTCGTCAGAAGTTCCCGCGCAGTGGCGATCCTGGCCATCTTGTCTTCAAAGGCTTCTCTACGTGTGGTGGACACGCACCCGATGCCGATACCCAAAGGGTCAGGCGCTGGTCCGCATTATCCGCCCGCAGGGACAACCGGTACTCTGCACGCGATGTGAACATCGATAGGGTTCGGTGATGCCCCTGGTGATCAGGTCATCGATCATGACACCGATATATCCCTCGGACCGGTCAACCACGAACGGCGCCTTGCCGGCAGCCTTCAGAGCGGCGTTGAGCCCGGCCACAAGACCCTGTGCTCCGGCTTCCTCATACCCGGTCGTACCGTTGATCTGGCCGGCCAGGTAAAGACCAGAGCACCGCTTGGCTTCCAGTGTCGGACGCAGCTCGCGCGGGTCGACATGGTCATATTCGATCGCGTAACCCGGCTGCAGCACCACCACATCTTCCAGACCCGGAATGGTCTTCAGAAACGCTAACTGCGCATCTTCCGGCAACGATGTGGAAATGCCGTTCGGATAGACGGTGTGATCGTCCAGTCCTTCCGCTCCAGGAAATCTGGTGCCCGTCCCTGTCACCGAAGCGAACGATCTTGTCTTCTATTGACGGACAATAGCGTGGCCCCCGCCCCTTGATCTCGCCTGAATACATAGCGGAGCGAGAAAGGTTCTCACGAATGATACGATGGGTCTCGGGCGTCGTGCGTGTGATGTGGCACGGGATCTGAGGTGTCTCGATCCTGTCCGTCAGAGTGGAAAACGGGATCGGATCGTCATCGCCCGGCTGCTCTTCCAGCCTGTCCAGTGATCGTCCGGCCGTCCAGCCGCGCGGGCGTACCGGTCTTGAGACGCCCGAGATCGAAGCCGATTTCCTCCAGTGATTCAGACAGCCCGAGTGCCGGCGCTTCGCCGGAGCGTCCTGCGGGTATCTTCTTGTCACCGATATGAATGAGGCCCCGGAGAAATGTACCGCTCGTCAGCACGATGGCGCGGCAGTTGATCACCCGGCCATCGGCCAGTTCGATACCCGAGACAGAACGTTTCTCGCTGTCACCCGCAAACCGGATCTTGTGGGCTTCACCTTCAACGACGCTCAGACCTTCGACAGCGGCAATCTCACGCTGCATCGCTTCCCGGTAGAGCTTGCGATCAGCCTGGGCGCGCGGACCACGCACCGCCGGTCCCTTGCGCGGTTAAGCATACGGAACTGGATCCGCGCCTTATCGGCAACACGCCCCATCAACCCATCAAGCGCATCGATCTCGCGAACGAGGTGCCCTTCCCCAGACCACCAATGGCCGGGTACAGGACATCACACCGATTGTATCGAAGCGATGCGTGACCAGAGCAGTCGCGGCGCCAGCGCGTGCCGATGCCGCAGCAGCTTCACAGCGGCATGACCACCACCAATCACCACCACATCGAATGTCAGGTCCAGTTCGTTCATAGTCTCTACCGCTCACGAGACCCGACAGCAGTGCCTCGGGTCCGGTCTTTCCGGTTCGGTTTTCGGGATCTTTCTCCGGCCTAGGCCAGACTATCACAGGCCGCGCAAACCGGCACTTGTTCGCCGAGACTTATACGTGTGACGCAGCTGAAGGTCAAAGCGGAATTCCGGTCAGCAGGCAGATCGTCTGGTGGCACAGGTCAATTCGCACCTACGGCAGAGAAATGATTCACGTGAAACATGTTCCGGTAGAGAATCGATCCGCAGTTCGCCTGAGATGATTCACGTGAAACAGGTCACTTGCCGATACAGAAATCCCGGAAGATCACATCGAGCAAATCCTCAACATCGATCCTCCCGGTGATCCGCCCGAGAGCATCCGCAGCCTGGCGAAGGTCTTCCGCGCGCAATTCTGCCGGCAGGTGCACCATATCCACGGCAGCTCTCAGGCCGGACAGGCATTCCTTGAGATAGTGACGGTGCCGTTCACGGGAGGCCAGTGGTGCTTCACCGACAGATATCGTTTCCTCGGCAAAACGGGTAAGCCGCGAGAAAAGCGGGTTCATACCTTCGGCGCTTTTGCTGGAACAAGCAATTTCCTGGATCGTTCCGGAAGAGTCTTGTTCCGGAAGAGTCTCAAGATCAGCCTTCGTTCGAACGGTCCAGACAGGCACGCTACGGCGAAGGTCTTCCGGAAGACCGGCGTTGACATCGTCCTGTTCCACCCCACCAGGCTCCACCGCCCACAGGATGAGGTCCGCTCCCCGGCCCCGTTCCTCCGCCGGCGTATGCCTTCCTTCTCAACCAAACCCTCCGCCTTCCGGAGGCCAGCGGTATCGACAGCGTCACGGGATACCCTGAAAGATCCAGATGAACCTCGATCACGTCCCGGTCGTTCCGGCTTCCTCCGTGACGATGGCGACCTCCCGTCCTGCGATGGCATTCAGGAGACTGGACTTGCCGGCATGGGCGCCCCCATCAGCACCACCTGCAAACCGGACCTTAGACGCTCGCCGCTACGAGATTTCTCAAGGTGCTCTGCAATCTCGCCATGGAGCTGGGTTGCTTCCGCCCAGACTTCATCGGCAACGCTGCCAGGAACATCCTCTTCATCGGCAAAATCGAAGTCCGCCTCGATCATTGCGCGCATATGGATGAGACGCTTTCTCCAGTCGTCATAGAGCTTGCCGAGGGCCCCACCCATCTGACGGACAGCCTGCTTGCGCTGGCTCTCGGTCTCTGCAGCGATGAGATCTGCCAGGCCCTCGACTTCCGTCAGATCCATGCGGCCACGATCAAAAGCGCGGCGCGTGAACTCCCCTGCCTCGGCCGGACGGCAATTGGAAAAACGGGAAAGTACGGACAGGAGGCTTGAGACAACGGCGCGTCCACCATGGCATTGGACTCGGCAACATCCTCTCCGGTGAAGCTGGAAGGTCCTTCGAAGTAGAGTACCAGAGCCTCGTCGAGAACGTCCTTCGTTTCCGGATCTCGGAGCTTGGCCAGCATCGTCTTCCGCGGCTGTGGCACCTTGCCAGCCAGTGTCTCAACGATCTCCCTGGTACCCGGACCAGACACACGGATCACCGCAACGCCCGAAGGCACAGCTCCACTGGAGAGCGCAAAGATCGTGTCAGCCATGGTGTCTTCCGGTTCGTGGTCGGGTCGTGGACCGCCTCTTTATCAACTCTCGTCACCGCGGAAAAGAACAAGCCTCGCCATTCCGCCGCCGAATCGAAGTGACCGGTAAGACGGCGATCTGTTTCACGTGAATCAATTGTCAGAAAAATACCTGTCCTGAACAGGAGTGGCTTTCCTTTCCGGCGCGGTTCTTGTCCCTCACACACACCGCCTTCGACAGTTCTTGTTTCCCCTTCAAATCGAATCCGGGAAGGAAACACACTGAATGAGAGGATCGCATTTCATTTGGCGAGACTACGTCACAGCCTCACAATCTGTTCGAAGGCCTGGGATCGAGGTCCTTCACCCATGTCGTCACACGATGTAAGTGGAGGCAGTTAAGCTCCTGAACCCACAGTAGGCGATGAATTCGTAGCCGATTCAAATCAGGGGATTCACGTGAAACATCGCTTCCGGGATTTCTCCGTCGTCCTCTGGTCCAGCCACTGCAATCAGGCATGACGTCGGGTTCGAAGTTGGGCCTGCGTGAAATGTGAGAAAGAAGCACCCACCTCAGGCGACAATTCAGTATGTCGGATCGGAGCCGATTCAACGTGATGGATTCACGTGAAACAAATTCCGACCCCGGCATGACCCTGTTTCTGTTTCACGTGAATCTTTGCTCGGGTTTATCTCCGCTCGGATAAACCCTTACCCAGTCCGCATCTGCCAATCGTCATTCGTCATCCGTAGAGCAGGTGCCGCTTGAAGGCGTGTCCCTCTGGAAGCTTCGGGTGCTGGAAGTCACCCCTCTCATCGTGCGTCATGCCAATTCGTGTCATGACCTTCTGCGAAGGAATGTTGTCAGGCACAGTGAAGGCAACGATCTCATCATAGCCAATGGTTTCAAAGCCGAATCGAAGCCAGGGACGAGCAGCTTCGCTGCAAACCCCGGCCCCATGCTGACCGTTTCAGCCTCCAACCGATATCGACACAGGCACCAATGGGCAGCGCCTTTTCATCGTGTACATCAAGTCCGGCAAAGCCGATGAACTCGCCTGACGCCTTCAGTTCAATCGGTGCGTAAAAACACCGTGCTTTTCAAAACAGTGCCGGAACATGCCGATCAGCTTCAAGGTTCGATCACGGGTCAGTACGTCGGAAGTACCGCATCACCTCCGGTCCGCGCAAAGCTCCGCACAGGGGTCAATATGTGCTTCCGCCCACAGCGCAGCACCAACCGTTCGGTTTCAATCTTGAAGGTGTTTCTCATTGTCTGAACATTGGGCGATGCAGGTCTGTTTCACGTGAATCTGATCGACACACGGAACAGAAGTCAGACTTGCTTCGGGCCGGACATCCAGTCCGTCTTCTTGAGGCGATAAAGCACATGCTTTGCGATCGGATGATCTGCCGGAAGACTGGGGTGAAGAAAGTCCCCCTCCAGGTCACGTGTCATGCCGATCTTTTCCATGACCCTTTGCGACGGCAGATTGTCCGGGATGGTGAAAGCCACGATCTCTTCAAGACCGATGGTTTCAAAACCGAATCGAAGCCACTCCCGCGCAGCCTCGCCTGCATAGCCCTTCCCCAGGCAGTCCGCTTCAGGCGCCAGCCTATTCGACACAAGGCTCGAACGGTAGGGGTGCCGCATAGGACGGCACGTTCAAACCAACGAAGCCGAGAAATTCTCCCGTCTCCTTGATTTCAATCGGCGCCATGCTGAAACCGTCCTTCACCGTCTTTTCCCGACACCGCGTAACTAGCAAGTCGGATTTCTCCCGCGTCAGCACCTCAGGGAAAAATTTTCATCACCTCGGGGTCGTCACAGAGTTTGGCAATGGGTCCAGTCTTCATCCTTCCATGGACGAAGCAGGAGCCGGTCAGTCTCTAACAGGAACGAAGCTTCAGTCATCAGAACGGGTCCGATTCAACAAAGCAGATTCACGTGAAACACGGTGGCGGGGTTTTTAATTCTTACAAAAAGTAAAGGCGCGAACCTCGCGGGCCGCGCCTTTGAATAGAACCGGATCCGTTTGGATCAAGTGTTCATGCTGTCGAAGAAATCGTCGTTCGACTTGGTCTGTTTCAGCTTGTCGAGCAGGAATTCGATCGCATCCACCGTCCCATCGGGTGAGGATCCGGCGCAGCACGAAGGTCTTCTTGAGACGCTCGCCGGTACCAGAAGCTCTTCCTTACGCGTACCGGAGCGCTGGATATCGATGGCCGGGTAAACACGCTTGTCGGAGATCTTGCGGTCCAGGATGATTTCGGAGTTACCCGTACCCTTGAACTCTTCGAAGATGACTTCGTCCATGCGGCTGCCGGTATCGATCAGTGCGGTCGCGATGATCGTCAGCGAGCCACCCTCTTCAATGTTACGGGCCGCACCGAAGAAGCGCTTCGGCCGCTGCAGGGCGTTGGCGTCGACACCACCGGTCAGGACCTTGCCTGAAGACGGAACGACGGTGTTGTACGCACGTCCCAGACGCGTGATGGAGTCCAGCAGGATGACGACGTCCCGGCCGTGCTCGGTCAGGCGCTTGGCCTTCTCGCTCACCATTTCGGCAACCTGCACGTGGCGGGCGGCCGGTTCGTCGAACGTGGAGGAAACCACTTCGCCGTCGACCGTGCGCTGCATGTCGGTCACTTCTTCCGGACGTTCATCGATCAGAAGAACGATCAGATAGCATTCCGGATGATTGGTGGTGATGGACTTCGCGATGTTCTGCAGGAACACCGTTTTACCTGTGCGCGGCGGCGCGGTGATCAACGCACGCTGGCCTTTGCCGAGAGGCGCTACCAGGTCGATAACGCGGGAGGAGAGATCCTTGATGGTCGGATCTTCGATCTCCATCCGGAAACGTTCATCCGGATAAAGCGGCGTCAGGTTGTCGAAGTGAACCTTGTGCCGGGCCTTTTCCGGATCCTCGAATTGATGGTGTTGACTTTGAGAAGGGCAAAATACCGTTCGCCCTCTTTGGGGCTGCGGATCTGGCCTTCACCGGTGTCCCCTGTCCGCAGCGAAAAGCGGCGGATCTGCGAGGGCGAGACGTAAATGTCGTCCGGGCCCGGCAGATAGTTCGCATCCGGAGACCGGAGAAAGCCGAAGCCGTCCTGAAGGACTTCAACGACGCCTTCGCCGATAATCTCCACATCCTGAGCAGCTAGGTTCTTCAGGATGGCGAACATCAGCTCCTGCTTGCGCATGGTGCTGGCGTTTTCGACTTCAAGCTCCTCAGCAGTCTGGAGCAGCTCTGTCGGTGTTTTTTCTTTTAGGTCTTTGAGTTTCATTTCCCGCATCGAGTTGGGGTCTTTTTTGTGTTGTTATGGATTAGGTTTGGAAAGGTCGTTCTGCGCCGGATGGATGGGTCGGCCAGAAGATATCTGAGAGACTTTTAGGCGTGTCCAGATTGTACGGCGACTGCGGAGCGATTGAAAACGAACACTGTGCCGTATGAAGATGCGCGAAAGATACGTTGATTTGCAATAAAGCGCAAGCCCGGAATTCTGCCGGTTTTTTAGGCCACACTTAGAATTCGAAAGGTGAAAATGACGGCCGCATGTCTGCGGCTGTCTCTATTGCCTGTTTCGTGCCGCTTAAAACGGTTTGACGATGACGAAGATGACGATCCCGATCATCAGGACAGTCGGACTTCGTTGAGTATCCGGTAGTAACGCTGCGACTTTTTGTTCTCGTCGCGGGCGAATTTCTTCACACAGCTGCTGAGATGGCCGTGAACACCGGACATGATCAGGACAAACGTGAAACTTGGCGTGGAACCACCCGTCCTGCCAGGCCTGGAGTTCCCAGGCGAGCCACAGGCCAAACACCCAGGAGGCGATCATGGCCGGGTTGATGATGGCCTTGAGCAGCCGCCGTTCCATGATCTTGAATGTCTCGGACTGTTCCGACCCGATTTCCGTGGCCGCATGGTAGAACGAACAGCCGCGGCAGATAGAGCATGCCGGCCATCCACGCGATGATCGAGATGACGTGGAGCGCCTTGATCCAGAGAAACAGATCCATGCGCTTATCCCTTCCTGACCAGCTCGACCATGCGGGCAACGTTTTCCGGATCCGCGTCGGGCGTCACACCATGCCCCAGGTTGAAGACCAGCGGCCCCTTGTCGAAGGTGTTCAGGATATGGGCCACGCCCTCTTCCAGCGCCTTGCCGCCGGCCACCAGCCGCATCGGATCCAGATTGCCCTGGATCGGGACCTTCTTCTGAATGTCGAGCGCAACCTGATCCGGAGCCGTCCAGTCGAAACCGACCGCATCCACACCCGTACCTTCCACGAATGCCATCATCCGAGCCGAGGAAGCTTTCGGGAAACCGATGATCTTCGCATCCGGCCGCACGGCCCGAACACCGTCAACGATCCGGCGTGTCGGTTCGATCGACCAGCGCTTGAAACCGGCTTCATCCAGAACACCCGCCCAGGTATCGAAAATCTGGACCGCATCTGCGCCCGCATCCAGCTGTCGGATGAGATAGCGGATCGAGGCGGTGACGAGCTGATCGACGAAACGCTGCATCAGGTCAGGATCGCGATAGGCGCCCACTCGGGCGGCAACCTGATCCTGGGTGGTGTGACCGGCAACGGAGTAGCAGGCAACCGTCCAGGGAGCGCCACAGAAGCCCAGCAGCGTCGTTTCCTCTGGCAGCTCCGCCCGCAGGCGGGAAACCGTCTCTATGACCGGTTTGAGATGATCCTCGGCGCGATCCTGTTCAAGACGATCCAGAAGATCGGAAGACAGCGGTTCCAGAACGGGACCACGTCCTTCTTCAAAACGAACCGGGTACCCGATGGCGTCCGGTACGACGAAGATGTCGGAAAACAGAATGCTTGCATCAAAACCATACCGGCGGATCGGCTGGAGCGTGACCTCTGTTGCAAGGTCGGGCGAATAGCAGAACTCCAGAAAGTTTGCCGCCTTCGAACGTACTTCGCGATATTCGGGAAGATAACGTCCCGGCCTGACGCATCATCCAGATGGGAGGCGGCCAGAGCTTTTCTCCGGAGAGTACCCGCATCACGGACCTGTCTTGGGATTTCATGAGGTCGCCTTTCCCACATTTCAAATCATAAAGATTCTTATTTTGAATCTGTTTTTTCTATTTGTGCGTGGATTACCGGGATCATTTTCTATCCACAATCCATCAGCCCGATTTTCTCGGCGGGAAAAAATCCGCTACTTGTTAAGCAGATTTCCTCCCCAGGAGTCGATAACAGGATTACGAATTGATTACAATCACTTGTCCGCTTGTTACGTTTCGTTAAGGAATTGGGCGGCAGTGGACAATCTGTCGATATGTCACAGCGCCTTTGTGAATCCACATCCATGCACAACCGTTTTCGGCATCAGTTCCGCTCGTTTAAGCATTGTTAATAAATTCGGCTGAGCGGGCATAAACTTCGTGCTAGGCACTGGGTGACAGACATCTTACCCAAATCATCAACAGGCCTGGGGATGACAACGTGAACAAGTCGAGACACTACTTCCATCTCCATCTCGTGTCCGACTCCACCGGCGAAACGCTGATGACAGTGGCCCGCGCGGCAACGGTCCAGTACGAGAACGTGCAGGAAATCGAGCATGTCTATCCGCTGGTGCGCTCCCAGAAGCAGCTCGACCGGGTAATCACTGAAATCGAAAAGGCACCGGGCATCGTTCTCTATACCCTGGTCGATGTGGAAATCGCCGGCCGGCTGGAACTGAATGCCGCGAGCTGGGTGTGCCCTTCGTCAATATCCTGGACCCGGTCTTCGCGGTCTTCAGTCCTATCTCAATGTCACCCAAACCCACCGTGTCGGCGGACAGCATGAACTGGATGCGGAATATTTTCGCCGGATGGAAGCGCTCAACTACACCATGTTGCATGATGACGGTCAGATCTGGGACGATCTGGAATCCGCCGATATCGTGCTGATCGCATTTCGCGCACATCCAAGACGCCAACCTGCATCTATCTGGCCACCGGGGCATCAAGGCAGCAACGTGCCGCTGGTCCCGGGCATCGCCCTGCCCGAACATGTGAAGAAACTCAAGCAGCCGATGATTGTCGGTCTGATCGCTTCTGCCGAACGCATCCAGCAAATCCGCCGCAACCGTGTGCTGTCTTTGAATTCGGAAGGCTATAACGACACGTATGTCGACCGGAAGGAGATCTCCCAGGAGATCAACATGACCCGCAGCTCTGCACGGAACATGGCTGGCCGTTGATTGACGTTACGCGTCGTTCTGTCGAGGAGACAGCTGCGGAGATCCTGACCCTTTTCAAGGAATTCAAATCAGGGCAGGAAGGCGGAGGAGAAACCGGGCGCGCCGGATAACCAACAAAAGGGATGGAAATGGCACTTGTCTTGGCAAGCGGAAGCAGGATCCGCGCTGATCTTCTGAAAAACGCCGGGCTCGACATCGAGGTCGACCCGGCCGATGTCGACGAGCGTGTTGTCGAAGCCCCGCTCCTGGAAGCAGGCTTTCCTCCGGAAGACCTGGCAAGCGTTCTGGCGGAAGCCAAGGCGAATGACGTCAGTGACCGCCGCGCCGGTGACCTTGTCATCGGTGCCGATCAGATTCTGGCGTTCGAAGGTGAAAGACGCACAAAACCGGAGGACATGGAAGCTGCGCGCCGGCAACTGCTCGCCTTTTCCGGCAAGACCACGAACTGCATTCCGCCGTCGTGATTTCGAAGGATGGCGAAGCAATCTGGCGCCACGTTTCCACGGCACGCCTGACCATGCGCGAACTGAGCCCGGCCTTCATTGCCACTATCTGGCTGCGGCCGGTGAGGACGTGCTTTCCAGCGTCGGCGCCTATCAGCTGGAAAGTCTCGGCGTGCAGCTTTTCGAAAAGATAGATGGCGACTATTTCACCATTCTTGGCCTGCGCTTTTGCCTCTTCTGGCAGAGCTGCGCAGCCTGAAGGTGATCGAAACATGAGCGGATCCGTGAAAAAGCGGCCATCACAGGTCATCCGTCACACATTCCCGCTCACCACTGGTGCATGGATACTGGTTGAAGAAGCATGGCATCGCCGGAGAATATGGCCGGTCGATGTTCCGCCGGAAACAGCCGAGGACTTCTACCGGAATTTTGCGACGCGGGTCTGTCCGGTGCCAATGTCACTGTTCCGAACAAGGAAGTAGCTGCTGCAGCCTGCGACTGGCTGGATGATGCGGCAAGATCCATGGGGGCTGCCAACACGATCTGGCTGGACGACAGCGGCCGGCTGTGCGGGCCAATACGGATGGTCTCGGCTTTCTCGGCAATCTTGATCAGCTCGCCCCCGGTGGGACGTTTCAACGTGAATCTGCCGTGGTCCTGGGGGCAGCGGAGCCGCACGTGCTGTTGTGTGGGCATTGCTCTCGCGGAAATTCACAAGAGTGCATATCGTCAACCGGACATTCGAAAAAGCAAAAGCCATTGCGGATATGTTTGTTCCGGAACGATTGCTCACGAATGGGACAACCTGGGGACAGTGCTTGAAGAAGCCGATCTTCTGGTGAACACCACTTCGCTCGGCATGGCCGGAAAGGCGCCGCTGGAAATCGACCTGTCACCCTTGCCGAAGACGGCAATCGTCACTGACGCAGTCTATGCTCCACTGGAAACCGACCTGCTGCGCAGCGCGAAGGGCGCGGGCAACCGGACTGTGGACGGCCTCGGCATGCTGCTGCATCAGGCCGTACCGGCTTTCGAGCGCTGGTTCGGGGTTCGGCCGGAAGTGGACGACACCCTGCGCAACCTCATACTCGAAGACCTTGGAGTAACCGCGTGATCCGGATCGGCCTCACCGGCTCCATCGGCATGGGAAAATCGACAACGGCAAAAATGTTCGCTGCTGAAGGTATTCCCGTGCACGATGCCGATGCCACGGTCCACGCGCTCTATTCGGCCGGGCCGCGCCGCTGATCGAGGCGGCGTTTCCCGGCACGGTGTCGGACGGCAAGGTCGACCGTACGCTGCTCTCCCCGCATGTGCTCGGCAGGCCCGAGGCCATGAAAAGCTCGAAGCCATCGTTCATCCCCTGGTGCGTGAGGAAGAGCAGCTCTTTCTGAAGCGTGCCCGCGCGGACCATCGGCGCATCGTCATGCTGGATATCCCGTTGCTGTTCGAAACCGGCGGTGAGGCTCGTGTGGATGTCGTCGTTGTTGTCACCGCCGATGCAGACGTTCAGCGAGACCGTGTCCTCGCCCGGCCGGGCATGAGCGAAGACAGGTTCGAGGCGATCCTCGCCAAGCAGATGCCAGACGCAGAAAAACGCCGCCGCGCGCATTTCCTGGTCGATACCGGCCGGGGCATGGAAGCGGCGGAGCGGCAGGTGAGAGCGATCCTGAAAGCACTTGCCGCGGCCGGGTGACGTCTCTCTGATCTCCTCTTGCACCTGAAGGTCTTTTCAACTTCACCCTCATCCTGAGGAGGGCCTGTAAGGCCGTCTCGAAGGATGGGCAGCATACTCCGAAACCAGTGGCCTATCCTTCGAGACGCCCGGCAATGCCGGAGTCCCCAGGATGAGGTGGTTGACGGAACGGGCACTGGGGCATCGGGATCAAACCCAGAACCGAAAAACCCAGAACAACAAAACTCCAGAACACCGGGGAAAACCGCGCGCAACTCTTGCCACTCACCCTGCAAGCTGCCAGTGAATCCATAGGCAAAAGGCGGAAAATGCGCGAGATCTCGTTCGATACGGAAACAACAGGCCTGAACCCGCGCGGAGGTGACCGGCTGGTGGAAATCGGAGGTGTGGATTGATCAACCACATCGCGACGGGCAATTCCTATCACGTCTACATCAACCCGCTGCGCGACATGCCGGAAGAAGCTTTCCGGGTTCATGGCCTGTCGGCGGAGTTCCTGTCCGACAAGCCCTTGTTCGAGCACGTTGCGGATGAGTTTCTGGAGTTCGTTGGTGATGCCACGCTGGTGATCCACAACGCGGCTTTCGACATGGGCTTCATCAACATGGAGCTGGAACGGGCCGGACGGCGCATAATTCCGAACACCCAGGTGCTCGATACGCTGGATCTCGCCCGTCGCAAGCACCCATCGGGGCCGAATTCCCTGGATGCGCTGTGCTCTCGCTATGGCATCGACAACTCCAAGCGTATCAGCACGGCGCTCTTCTCGATGCGGAAATCCTGGCTGAAGTCTATCTGGAGCTTATCGGCGGCCGCCAGACGGCCCTTGGCCTGATTACGGACGAAGAAGAAACCTCTTCGGCAGGTTCCAGCTTCGAACCTGGCGAACTCGGCACCTTTAACGCCCGCCAACGTCCCTCGCCGTTGCAGCGCCTGTTGCAGGACAGCGAACTTGAAGCCCACAAGGCCTTCATCGAAGGCATGGGCGACAGCGCGATCTGGTCAAAATACAACGGCTGAGGCTCGAAAGACCTCTCAAACGGATTTCATGGATCAATTGTCCGCCAGCAACCAGCGCACCGTTTCAAAGTGCCGCTCGGCATAGCTGCTGCTGAATGCCCAGGCCATGGTCTGGCCGATGGTCCAATATCTTGCCCGCTCCCGGTCAAGCTCCAGTTCTTCCGACAGGCGGTCCAGGCGGTAACGTGCTTCGGCTTTCGAATGTCCGAATTCGAAGCTCCTGACGATCGGCTTAGCGCAAAGGCAGGATCGCCGGCGAGAGGCTTCGGGTCGATGGCAAGCCAGGTATCTCTTTCAGAGGACAGAATGTTGTGTCCGTGCAGGTCCTGGTGCAGGAGGACCTCTTCCGTCTCTTCTCACGACAAAGGTCCTGCAAGCCTTGCGCGCAGCGTCCACGAGATGTTGCTCGCAAGGCTTCCCGGCAGCCATCCAGTTATGGCCGAGGCTATCCCGCCACCGTGCGGCTTCATCGCTGAGGCGGGTAAACGGGTCACCGGCAGGGATCGTCAGGAGACGCAGCAACCCTGCAACAACGCCGATCCGGTCCGTTTCGGTGTCGTCGGCCAGAAACTGCCCCGGCCTGCAGCGCTCCAGCAGCAGTGCGCCTAGTTCCGGCGCATGCTTCAAAAGCCGAACAGCACCCTTGCCGTTCCAGCGCCCCAGTGCCTCGGCTTCGTGGCGGCATTCGTGATCGGGAAACTGCAGTTTGAGGACAACATCCTCACCGTCGTGCCTTGCCGGAACGACGAGAGATACATTACCGCCAGAAAACGGGCTCCCTGGGTCTGAAAGCCCGAAGTGTTCGCACGCGGTTTCAAGCAGCACCGGCAGCTTGTCGAGCCAGATACGGCCGGTTTCGGTCGCCCTCAGCCAGTCGAGACTGGCCGGCACGGCATCGCCGTTGCCGATGAAACGATCAGCCAAGGCATGAAACTCGCAAACGGGTCAAAGCATCGACGGCAAAACACGATCCGGCGGGCGGTGTCCGTCCATGAAGGTCTTGATGTTGATGATGACTTTCTCGCCCATTTCGATACGGCCCTCAATGGTGGCCGACCCCATGTGCGGCAGCAGCAGAACGCTTTCCAGCTTGGCCAGCTTCGGATTGACCGCAGGTTCGTGCTCGAACACGTCCAGGCCGGCGCCGGCAAGCTCACCGCTCTCGAGCATCCGGATCAGGGCGTTTTCGTCGATCACCTCGCCACGGGCGGTGTTCACCACGTAGGCATCCTTTTTCAGAAGCTTCAGGCGGCGGGCGGACAGAAGGTGGAAGGTTCCCGGCGTGTGCGGGCAGTGAATGGAGACGACATCCATGCGCGCCAGCATCTGGTCAAGGCTGTCCCAGTAGGTTGCCTCAAGCTCTTCCTCGACACCTTCGGCAAGGCGGCGCGGTTGTGATAGTGGATCGACATGCCGAAGGCCTTGGCACGGCGCGCGACGGCCTGGCCAATGCGGCCCATGCCGATGATACCAGGCGTTTTCCCCAGATCCGGTGGCCAAGCATCCAGGTCGGCGACCAGCCGGCCCAGTCGCCGGCTTCCAGCGCCTTGATGCCTGTGGCAAGTCGACGCGGCACGGCCAGGATCAGCGCCATGGTCATGTCCGCGGTGTCTTCGGTCAGCACGCCCGGCGTGTTGGTGACATTGATTCCCCGGTTGTTGGCACTAACGACATCAATGTTGTCGACACCATTACCGAAGTTTGCGATGAGCTTCAGATTTTCACCAGCCTGCGAGAGGACAGATGAGTCGATCCGGTCGGTAACGGTCGGCACCAGACTCGGCGGTTCGCACCGCTTCCACCAGTTCCGCCTGGCTGAAGGGCCTGTCATTATCATTGAGACGCGTCTCGAAAAGCTCACGCATCCGTGTTCGACCACGTCCGGAAGCTTCCGGGTCACCACAACGACAGGCTTCTTTTCGCCATACCAATTGCCTTTCGCGCTTCGTTGAGGACTTGTTAACCTCAACGGTACCACTTTGACGCTGCGCGTTGCGCGAGCGGATGAGACCACCCCTTTTCCTTACCAGATGGTCCAGCAGAAACCAGGGATCGGTTTCAATCGCCGCGGATCGCCAACCGCCAAAACGACCAAGCTGGTTTTCGCGCAAATTTTTCGGTAGAGATTTGCCTCAAATCAAAGATTAATAACAATTGGACAACCGGACAATATGGCTCGCTCGTTCCAGGCTACCCGGATCTTCCTCACTGTGATGACATTGCTGTGCGGTCTGCTCGCAACTTCGGTCGCTTCGCACGCCCAGGGCACCACGACCGGCGCCAGCGGCCTGCCGGTGCCGAGATTTGTCAGTCTGAAGTCCGATCGGGTCAATGTGCGCATCGGCCTTCGCGTGAACATGATATCGCGTGGACCTTCGTGCAGTCCGGTCTGCCCGTGGAAATCGTCGGTGAATTCGAGAACTGGCGCCGCATTCGCGATTGGGAAGGCAAGCAGGGCTGGGTGTTCCGCTCGCTGCTGTCCAGCGCCGCACTGCTCTCGTCACCCCATGGGAAAAAAGCGACCGCACACCGCTGCGCTCCCGCTCCCGCTCTGACGCCGATATCGTTGCCGAACTGGATCCCTTCGTGCTGACGACGGTTTCCGAATGTGCCGGTGGCTGGTGCCGGGTCAACGGCGAGAATTATGACGGCTGGCTGGATCAGACCCGCCTGTTCGGTGTCTATCCGGACGAGCTGATCGGAGACTGACGTCCTCTTCCCTCGATTGCCTGGGTTTCCTGATCCCTCATCCTGAGGAAGCGCGTGAGCGCTGTCTCGAAGGATGGGTCACTTGCTCGGGAGTTTGCCGCCCATCCTTCGAGACGAGCCTTCGGCCCTCCTCAGGATGAGGAAAACGGAACAAAAAAGGCGGCCGTCCGGCCGCCTTTTGCATGTTTGGATTGTTGGACAGGCCTCAGTCGGCCTGAACTTCCTGAACCTTGAGCTCTTCCAGACGCGGCATCGACATGATGTTGTAGCCGCTGTCGACAAAGTGCACTTCACCGGTCACGCCACCGGAAAGATCCGACAGGAGATAGAGGCCGGTTCCGCCGATTTCGTCCAGGGAAACGGTCCGGCAGAGCGGAGAATTGCGCTTCTGGAAGTTGAACATCAGGCGGGCATCGGAAACGCCGGATCCTGCAAGGGTCCGAACCGGGCCTGCGGAAATCGCGTTCACGCGGATGTTCTGCTCACCGTAGTCCACCGCAAGGTAACGGACGGAAGACTCCAGAGCAGCCTTGGCAACGCCCATCACGTTGTAGTTCGGCATGACCTTGGTGGAACCACCATAGGTCAGCGTCACCATGGAACCGCCATTTGTCATCAGAGCGGCAGCCCGCTTGGCGATCTCGGTGAAGGAGAAACAGGAGATCAGCATGGTGCGGGAGAAATTCTCCCGCGTGGTGTCGGCGTATTTCCCGCGCAGTTCCGTCTTGTCGGAAAAGGCGATCGCATGCACCAGGAAGTCGATGCTGCCCCACTCTTCCTTCAACGTGTCGAACACGCTGTCGACCGATGCAATGTCTTCCACGTCGCACGGCACAAGGATCTTGGAACCGACGGAATCCGCCAGCGGCTTGGTACGGCGGCCGAAAGCCTCTCCCTGATAGGTGAAGGCAAGTTCGGCACCATGATCGGCGAGCGTCTTGGCAATACCCAGGCAATGGAGTGGTCGTTGGCAACGCCCATGATCAGGCCGCGTTTGCCCTTCATCAGATCAGACATTCAAAACTCCTCAGCCGTGAAAGCGCGACAGCGCGAGCGACGCGTTGGTGCCGCCAAAGCCGAAGCTGTTGGAAAGAACCGTGTCGAGGCCTGCATTGTCCACGCGCTCGGTCACGATCTCGCCCGGCTTCAGGGCCGGATCCAGCTCGTTGATGTTGGCAGACGCGGTCATGAAGTCGTTCTGCAGCATCAGCAGGCAGTAAATGGCTTCCTGAACGCCGGTCGCACCCAGGCTGTGGCCGGTGAGCGATTTGGTCGAAGACACCGGCGGCTGGTTTTCACCGAACACGCGGCGGATCGCTTCGATTTCGCCGATATCGCCGACGGGTGTCGAAGTGCCGTGGCTGTTGATGTAGTTGACCTTGCGGTCGCCCAGGGTCGAGGTGGCAAGGCGCATGCAGCGCTCGCCGCCTTCACCGGAAGGTGCCACCATGTCGTAGCCGTCGGAGTTGGCTGCGTAGCCGGTAACCTCGGCATAGATTTTCGCGCCGCGCGCCTTGGCGTGTTCCAGTTCTTCTAGAACCACCACGCCGCCACCACCGGCGATCACGAAGCCGTCGCGGGTCGCGTCATAGGCCCGCGATGCGGTCTGAGGGGTGTCGTTGTACTTGGAGGACATGGCGCCCATGGCGTCGAACAGGCAGGACAGGGTCCAGTCGAGTTCCTCACCGCCACCGGCAAACATCACGTCCTGCTTGCCGAACTGAATCTGTTCGGTGGCTGCACCGATGCAATGCGCCGAAGTGGAGCAGGCCGACGTGATGGAATAGTTGATGCCCTTGATCTTGAACGGCGTCGCCAGGCAGGCAGAGTTGGTGGAGCTCATGCCGCGGGTCACCATGAACGGGCCCATGCGCTTGGGAGACCCTTTTTCCAGCACGATCTGGTGCGCCTGGAACAGGTTCTTGGTCGACGGACCACCGGAGCCCATGATCAGGCCAGTGCGCGGGTTGGAGATGTCGGACTCTTCCAGACCGCTGTCGGCAATCGCCTGCTGCATGGAGATGTAGTTATAGGCGGCACCGTCGCCCATGAAGCGCAGCTGGCGCTTGTCGATGAGCGAAGCGATATCGACATTCGGCATGCCGTGTACCTGGCTTCTGAAGCCGTGTTCCGCGTAATCCGGAGCGAAGCTGATGCCGGACTTGCCTTCTCGAAGGCTGGACAGCACTTCTTCGGTGTTTGCTCCGATGGACGACACGATACCCATGCCGGTGACGACAACGCGTCTCATTGCGGTCTCCTATTGTCTTGACTGCACCACAGCTCTCAGGGTGTGTGTCGAGAGCCTGCAGGCACATACATAATATGCAAACCGGCGCCCCCAATGAAAAAGAAGCGCGGTGCCATCAATTGATCCTGCGAACGGGTGTCAGGTCTTTGCCAGGCCGACGCGCAAATCGGTCGCCTTGTAAATCTGTTCACCGTCCGCCTTCAACCAGCCGTCGGCAATGCCGAGAACCAGGCGACCCTTCATGACCCGCTTGAAGTCGACACCGTATTCCACCAGCTTCACGTCCGGGTAACCATGCCCTTGAACTTCACTTCACCGGTCGACAGGGCCATGCCCTTGCCTTCAAGGCCAAGCCAGCCAAGGAAGAAACCGGTCAGCTGCCACAGGGCGTCGAGACCAAGGCAGCCCGGCATCACCGGATTTCCCTGGAAATGGCACGGGAAGAACCAGAGATCCGGCTTGATGTCGAACTCGGCGCGAGCGAACCCCTTGTCGAATTCGCCGCCGGTTTCGGAAAGTTTCGTGATCCGGTCGAACATCAGCATCGGGGGAAGAGGCAGCTGGGCATTGCCCGGGCCAAACAGCTCGCCGCGGCCGCAGGCGAGAAGTGCTTCATAATCGTAGCTGGAGCGGCGATCGGTCATTCGGGATCCGTGTTTTGTCTCCTGCCAGGGAATTTCCCAGGGCAGGTTCGGTTTGTTTTCGGTTCGTTTGAGGCGCCTTCCTAACACAGGGGAACCATGACCGAAAGATGTCACTTGCGCGAAGTTACTCGGTTTTTTCGGGCGTTTCGCCAAGTTTTGTGCGTATTCGACCTAATCTGTGCATCCGGTTCGGGACACCGGCTTGCAGCTGTTTGGTCAGCGCTTGCACGAAGCTTCCGAACGCGCCGCAGTCGCGCCCTGATTTCCGCTCAGGTTGCCCATTACGTTTAAAACTTGCATCTTGGGTACAAGAAATGGCAGATATAGGCCAATGTTAGTGAAAACGGCCCGGCGCAACGTTTGCGTGGTACATATTTGCGCCGTTTCAAGAAGCGACCCTGGACCTGGATCGGATCGGAATGACAACACTTGTGGTGCATGAAACCGGCGACAAGAAGAATGTGACCGACATGCTGCGGTCTGCAGGCCTCCGGCCGACGCGCCAGCGTGTCTCGCTTGCAGAAATTCTGTACTCCCGGGGCGATCGCCACATCTCGCCGAGCTGCTTCATGAAGAGGCGGTCGACGCCGATGTGCCGTCTCTCTCGCCACGGTCTACAACACGCTGCACCAGTTCACCGAGGCCGGTCTGCTGCGCGAAGTCGCGATCGACGGCAACAAGACCTACTTCGACACCAATGTGTCCGACCACCATCACTTCTTCATCGAAGGCGAAACCGGGTGATCGACATTCCGGGCGAAGGCGTGGGCATCGGCGCTCTGCCGAAAGCACCCGAAGGCATGGAAATCGTTCGTGTCGACGTGGTCGTACGCGTTCGCGAGAAACGCTGATCGTCGCGATTGATTGCGGCGGCCCTCAGGCCAGACCGCTTTCCACATAACGCAATTTCCATTCGTAATAGTCGGAGGTCGTCCCGATCTCCGCCAGATGCCGCTGGCCATCCGGCTCGAAGCCAAGTTTCTTCAGGAGGTTGGCGGAGCGGACGTTTTCCGGATGCGTGATCGCGCACAGCGTGCGCAGCTTCAGTTCCCGGTAACGAAGTCCAGCACGCTCTGCCCGGCCTCGCGCCCGAACCCCTTTCCGCGGTGGTCTTCCAGAAAGGCAAAGCCAAGGTCCGGGTACTTCAGTTCCTTGCGCACCACCAGACCGCACACACCAACCGGTGTCAGCGACGGTTTCAGATCCAGGATCCAAAGCCCGACTCCATGGGCGGCAAAGCGCGCCAGCGTCTTGTTCTTGATGTAGTTGGCCGCGTCTTCCTCGGTCTTGATACCGTGGTCGGCGATAAATCGGATGTAATCCGGCTCATTCATGAGCTGGTGGTAAAAAGCGGCATCATTGCTGGAAGGCAAGCGGAAGCGAAGCCTCTCGCTCACGGGAAATGGTCCAAGCGGGAAACTCACGCAACTGTTTCCTTTTCAATAAGGGCTTTGGTGCGCAGGGCAATATCCGGCACCGCATCAAAAAGTTCTTTCTCCGTGCTCCGGCACAGATCGTAAATCACACAGCGCCGGCACTCCGGTTTGCGCGCCTTGCAGATGTAACGGCCATGCAGGATGAGCCAGTGGTGGGCATGGAGCGCAAATTCCACCGGCACGACTTTCTCCATGGCTTTTTCCACATCGAGAGGCGTCTTGCCGGGGGCAATGCCGATACGGTTGCCAAGGCGAAATAGATGCGTGTCGACGGCAATGGTCGGGTGGCCGAAGAAGATGTTCAGAACCACATTCGCGGTCTTCCGGCCGACACCGGGCAGCGCTTCCAGCGCTTCGCGGTCTTCCGGCACTTCGCCGCCATGGTCGCGGATCAGCTGCTCGGACAACAGGATGACGTTCTTGGCCTTGTTCTTGTAAAGGCCGATCGTCTTTATTTCTTCCCGCACCCGGTCCTCCCCGAGCGCCACCATCTTTTCCGGTGTGTCGGCAATCTGGAACAGGTGTCTTGTTGCCCGTTCACACCAACGTCGGTTGCCTGGGCCGACAGCACCACGGCAACCAGAAGCGTGAAAGCATTGACATAATCCAGTTCGCCCTTCGGTTCCGGGTTGTCGGCATGGAAGCGCTGGAAGATCGCAAAGGTTTCCGCTTTCGTATAGCGGGACCGTTTCAACACCTTGCCGGGTTGTCCACGGAAGGTGCTTTTCTCCGGGTCTGTTTGGATTTGCGGCCGGCGTGGTGCCGCAGTCCTGGAAGGGCTCTTTGCTTGCGTCATCTTCTCTCTATATCATGCCTCATGAGCGAGAACAATCCGAAACCCCTGCGGGATGGCGAATTGCCGGATCAGGACCGGCCGTTTTTCACTGCCGTTCTGACCCCCCACCGGTCTCTGGGGCCAAACGGATTCCTGGTTCTCATGTGCTTCTTCGGCGGTGTCAGTTTCATCGCCGGTATTCTGTTTCTGCGTATCGGCGCCTGGCCGGTTTTCGGGTTCTTCGGACTTGATATCGCGCTGCTCTGGTTTGCCTTTCGGATGAACTACCACTCCGCACGAACTTTCGAGGAAGTGGTTGTCTCGCGGCACGAGATTGCGATCCGCAAGGTTGGCCCGGGCAAGAAATACCAGGAATACCGTTTCAATCCCTTCTGGGTCCGCCTGACGGTGGACCGGATCGAGGACGAAGGGGTCGTCAAGGTGACCCTCCTCAGTCGGGGTGAACAGGTCGATCTCGGCAATTTCCTGAATCCCGATGACAGAACGAGTTTTGCCGGTGCCATGGCCAATGCGTTGTCCGTCGCCAAGTCAGGCGGTGTCTAGGCTCCTTCTTCAATGACCTTTGGTTGAACCTTGAGCGTGGCAAGCAGAACGGCCAGGGCCGCGGTTGCCGAAAGCGCTGCGGTGTAAAGCACGGTCTGAAAGCTGGCCGCACTGGCGATGAAACCCATCGAAATGCTGCCGATCATGCCGCCCAGGAACAGGCTGTTCATGTAAACCGCCGTTGCCGGCCCGGCCGGTCCGGTGCGAAGCTCTGCACGAAGCTGATCGCCACACCGGCAAACAGGCCATAATAAGTCCCTTCCAGTACAGCGATGGCCAGCACCTGCCAGAGCGCGGTCACCTGGGCAAACAGCACCATGCTGACCGCGGCAAGGCACGCCGCCAGCATCAGCACCTGCCGAATGCCGATGCGCTCGGCAAGGCGAACCGAGCCGAAGATGACAAAGACTTCCAGCAGGCATTTGACCGACAGTGCCAGGCCTGGCGTTGCGCCGGGCAGATGTGTTTCCTGCACGAAGAACAGCGGCATCGCCGAGACGAACAGCGAATTGGTGATGACAAAGCCAAGGCATGTCAGCCCGGCAATCTGCAGACCCCAGTTGATCGGCGCCTTGCCGCTAGTCTTGGAACGCTCTCGTGCTGACCTGAAGTCCGCCGGAACGACAATGTACCAGAGCATCAGGTAGACAATGCCGATCGCAAAGGCGCACAGGAAGGCGGCGGCAAAACCGAAGGCTGCAACCACCGAAAAGGAGACCGCCGGCCCGATCATCCACGCAAGTGAAACCATCATGCGCAGCCAGGAATTGACCCTGGCAACGTCCATGCCCTCCTGTTCGGCAAAAAGGCGGCCGAAGGTAAAGACGACGCCCGCGCCCATGTTGGATAGGCTCATAAGGGGGGCGATCAGGACGAGCAGCATCACCAGACTGCTGATCTGGGTCAGCAGTGCGGCGAGCGTAATATAGGCGACAACAGAGACGACCAGCAGGCTCTTGACCGGAAAACGGTTGTCCAGCCGTTCGCCTGCCCATCGATTGACGGCCAGCGTCAGCGGCATCACCAGACCGGAGTAAAGACCCACTGCCAGGGTTCGGCGCCCAGCCCTTCCACAATGAAAAAACTCATCAGCGGCACCAGCGCCGAAACGCCGAGGCTGTTGGTGAATTGAAGAAGCAGAATCAGCAATGCCTGTCGAGGCAGTTGCAGGAGGGACAACATGACGATCGCCGGAAAAGTGAAATAAGCAAGAATTACAACCTAACTGGGTTGTATCGCCCCGTCACCGTTTTTTTGCCGAACGCGCGTCTGCCGATTGCGCAGCCCGTTTCAGAATGTTTCGAAAACCAGACAATCCCTAACGCCACCGCGACTCAAATCATGCGGCACAATTCGAAGCTGACAACTAGTCGTCCGGGTCACCCGTAGCGTCTTCAGCCGGTACAGCGCTTCCAGCGCTTCGCGCGGGGTCATGTCATCCGGATTGATTGCTTCTAGCGCGACCGAAACAGGATCGGGTTCCGCAAACCCTGCCGGAGCGCTGGGCGCAGGCGCGGTCAGGCTGGCGAAAAGCGCAGTTCGTCGATCAGGCTCTCAGCCGGTGAGCGGTCGGTCCTGCTCTTACCAGCTGGCTAAGCACCTGCTTGGAGCGTTCGACGCGGATACCGGCAGACCCGCCAGCTTGGCCACCTGAATACCGTAGGACCGGTCGGCTGCGCCCGGAACGATCTCGTGCAGGAAGATAACGTCGCCTTTCCATTCCTTCACACGAGACGGTGCATTTGAAAGCCGGCCAGCTTGGCGGAAAGGGCAGTCAGTTCGTGTAGTGGGTCGCAAACAGGGCACGGGACCTGTTGACCTCATGAAGATGTTCGATCGTCGCCCAGGCAATGGACAGGCCGTCGAACGTGGCTGTGCCACGGCCGATTTCGTCCAGGATCACGAGTGAGCGGTCACCGGCCTGATTGAGGATTGCAGCGGTCTCCACCATCTCCACATGAAGGTGGATCGGCCGCGCGCAAGATCGTCTGCCGCGCCGACGCGGGAGAACAACCGTCGACCACGCCGATATGGGCTGCTGCTGCCGGCACATATCCACCCCCTGGGCCATCACGGCAATCAGTGCGTTCTGGCGCAGGAAAGTCGACTTACCGGCCATGTTCGGACCGGTAATCAGCCAGATATGGCCGATATCCTCGTCCGCTTCCGGACCGAGATTGGCATCATTGGCAACAAAACTGTCGCCGCCGGATTTCTTCAGCGCCTTTTCGACCACCGGATGACGTTCCACCCTTGATGTCGAAGGCGCGGCTGTCATCGACCACGGCCGGACATAGCTTTCTTCCTGGGCAAGCTTCGCAAGCCCGGCCGAAACATCCAGAATGCTGAGGCCGTGGGCGGCGGCCTTGATTGCTTCCCCTGCGTCGATGATCGCCTTGGCAAGCCGGTCGAAGATTTCCAGCTCGATGGCAAGTGAGCGTTCGCCGGCACTGGCGATCTTCGATTCCAGATCCGCCAGCTCCGTGGTGGTGAAGGCATGGCGCCGGCCATGGTCTGGCGGTGGATGAACGTCCAGGATCTGCGGTCAGCTTTTCCGTCTGCGCGGAAGGCGCCTCGATGAACCAGCCGAGCACATTGTTTGCTTGATCTTCAGCGACCTCAGGCCGAGTTCTTCCGAATAGTCGGCCTGAAGTTTCGCGATGACCTTTCGGCTTTCGTCGCGCAGGGAGCGCAGTTCGTCCAGATCGGCGTTGTAACCGGTGGCGATGAAACCGCCGTCGCGTTTCAGAAGCGGCGGCTCTTCTTTCAGTGCCGTCGTTAATTCGCTGCCGAGATCGTGCGGAGCCTGTTCAAGACTGGCGCGCGCAGCAGCGATTTCCGCCGGGATCGTTCCCAGCCGTCGCACTGGTCTGGTCGAGCACTGCCCGCGCGGCCTCAAGCCCCTGGGCAACCGACAGGATATCGCGCGGCCCGCCGCGTTGAGCGCGATCCGCGACAGGGCCCGGGCCATGTCCGGGGCGCCTTTCAGCGTCTGGCGCAGGCCTTCGCGCATGATTTCGTTTTCAAGAAAGAAGGCAACGCCGTCGAGCCTGTGCT
>JACADM010000184.1_pt1 | contig 26504 bp, 41 predicted proteins | sample 7512371 | NCBI WGS metagenome assembly JACADM01 (sample SAMN14389041, study PRJNA612141) | algae metagenome | isolation source: non-axenic algae culture | place: India: Navi Mumbai | collected 2017-01
ATAAAACACCTTACACCTATCCCAAAATTGGATAACCCTCAAGTAAATGATGCTATGGCAGCATTAATTGCCCACATGGAAATTAGTAAAGGGTTGATTTTTTCTGAAGAGCGCATGGAACAATATCGAGATAGTTTATATTCGGTCTGGGAACAACAGTATGGTGATGAATTTACGGCATCAGAAGAATATGGATTACAAGTTGCAGAACATATTAAAAATGGATGAATAAAGACAATTATAAAGAAACCCGGACCATGCCAAAATTTACGGTTATAACAGATGAACCCTCCGTTGGCAGCCTACTCCTCCTGCTTATATGGATGGTATTGAACCGCATTGGAATAAAATCCGCCCTTTGTCTTGGATTCAGCATCACAATTCAAACCAACACCTCCACCTTCATTTTCCATGGAGAATACCGACTTCCATAATGAACTCATGGAAGTTTATGAAACGGGTAAAAATAGTAGCAAAAGTGATGAATCGGAAGAAGTTGCAATAGCCAGTTTTGGGATTGCAACCCATACGTTTCCGTAACACGGGGACACTTAATGTTTGCTACAAAAGATTACTCCAGGGCGCATTGGATTGGGATTACAAAATTGCCTGTACCGATGAATCCACCGATTTCAATGACACCGTCTATGCATTTACCAAAACTTCCATTGGAATTTTTGACGGTTTTATAAGTTGTTGGGATGAAAATGCCGCAGTAACTCATACGTCCCGAAACCCAATCAACCAACATATCGATGAAAACTGGAAGCCGGTGCTGCAAACACCTCCCTTTCCCGAATATAGCAGCGGGCACTCTGTGGTTTCGGGAGCTTCGGCTACCATTCTGACCGATATTTTGGGGATAATTTTAAATTCTTGGATGATACCGAACTCCCTTATGGTCTTCCAGTACGAACTTTCCCCTCCTTGTTGACTTCCAAGGGCTGCCATCAGTAGAATGTATGGTGGTATTCATTATAGAGCAGCGATTGAGGAAGGTTTACAGCAAGGTTTTGCGGTTGGAAAAATAGTCAATGAATCCCTAAAAATGAAACTGAACTAATTCAATAGAAAAATAATTTGGATTATAGTTGCCCTGTTAGCTGGCACAATTGGCTGGTATGTTTTATCAAGAAAGAACACCACATCAAATTACGTTTACAACGCAGCAGCCTCCCGGAGTGATTTTTCAGCATGTATTGGATTGGGAAGTCTATGGTAAATTAGACTCCCTTGAGGTCCAATGGGTATCTAAAAATCCTTATGAGGGAATTAATTCAACAGGTAAGAAAAATGATTCTACATTTTCGTATAAATGGAGTTTCAATAGAAAAAATGATTCTACCACCATCGTTCAAACGAAAATTAGAAACGTTGCAGCCCTTGGGCACAGAAATTTGAATTTCCATTTTGGAATAATGATTTTACGCAACGAAATATTACGAATGTTGAGTTGATTGGAGAGCAACTAAAGAAAAGGTCAAAAACTTTAGGGTAGGCGCCATTGATGACACTCTTTTTCCAGCCACATTTTTGTGCTGTAATCCCTTGGAGTCTTCTGTTGCCTCTAAAGCACAAACCATGCAAAGAAATATAAGTTTGTCCTCCCAGCTTTAAAAAGCTGGGGTTCCGCTCAGCGCACCACCCTTTCTTGAAAGTTACAAAATGGGATCAAACAACAGATTCTATTCAATTCAATTTTGTTTTCCATCCCAAACTTGATTCCTTGCCTTCAAGTACTGTGTTTTCATATCAAGAAATACCGGAACAAAAATGCTTAAGGCCGATTTCAATGGAAATTATCGAATTTCAAATTATGCCTGGTACTATCTTTTGGATGAAGCAGAACGCAAAGGGTTGAACATTTCACCAACACCAATAGAAGTATATCTAAATGATCCTCATGAAGGTGGGAGAGTTTACGATGGAGCACATATTTAGTACCTTTAAAATAAAAACATGTACAAGTTTACCGTTTCCCTCGATGCTAATGATCGTATTAGGATGTAATTCAAGGATCCTCTTCAAAAAGTTTCATCCCCAAATGGCGACATCACAATTTCCTTCTTCTTGATGGGAATGGAGCTCCCAACTATGTAGTCCATCATAAAGAAACTACAATTGTTGATACTTCTTCCTTGGGTTTCGAATTTAAAATCAACGGCCCTCATGAGCAATTTTAAGATCCAAGAGGTGAATATCTCCTCGAATAAGGATTCTTGGGAAATGCCTTGGGGTGAACAAAGAAGTGCTCAATCATTATAATGAATTGATGGTACAGCTTACAGAAGAAAATGAGAACAATAGAAAACTAAAACTATATTTTAGGGCTTTGATGATGGAATTGATTTCGGTATGAATTCCGAACAGGATGGAATTACCGAAGTAGTAATCACTGATGAACATACACATTCAATCTAACAGGAGATCATAAAGTATGGTGGCAACCAGGTGATTGGGACATTTACGAACATCTTTATAACGAAAGTGATTTTTCAGATATTGATGCCATTTCCAAAGGAACAATCCCAATTTAATTGCTTCTTACATTCTAAAATGCAGTGAATACCCCGGTAACCATGAAAACATCCAAAGGGCTGTACTTAAGTTTTCATGAGCCAACTTACCAATTACCCAGGAATGACCTTAAAAGTAGATCCTAAAATTACTTGATGGAAAGCAATTGGTTGGTTCCGAACGTTTGGGGCGAAAGCAAAAGTGAACCTACCGTTTCAAACTCCTTGGCGAACCCTATTGATTGCTGATAGAGCAGGAGATTTAATTGAATCTAAAATGCACTCAACCTCAATGAGCCAAATAAAATGGGGATGTAGGCTACTTTACACCGATGAAATACGCTGGTATCTGGTGGGAAATGCACATTGGGAAATCTACCTGGGACATGGAAGGAAGCCAAGATATGAATACCTACACAGAGGGAGAAAGAGGTTCTAGTAGCCATGGTGCCACAACGGAAAATGCCAAGAAATATATCGATCTTGCAGCTGCCAATGGTATAAAGGCTATTGGTTGAAGGATGGAATACTGGATGGGATCAATGGATTAATACGACAGACCGAGAAGGGTTTTCGACTTCATGACTCCCTACCCAGATTACAACTTTGATGAGGTGATGGCATATGCAAAGAAAAAGGGGTTGAAGTGATTATGCATCATGAAACTTCTGCAGCACCAAGAACCTATGAAAACAAATGGAGGTCGCCTATGATTTCATGAAAGAAAATGGAATGAACAGTGTGAAAACAGGGTATGTTGGAAACCTCAAGGGGAATACCACCATGGGCAATGGATGGTTAACCATTATGAAAAGTCCTCCAAAAGCAGCTAGAAAAAATTGCAGTAAACGCGCATGAGCCTATTAAAGTTACTGGAAAAGACGCACCTACCCTAATGCAATCGCTCGGGAAGGACTGCGCGGACAGGAATTCAATGCGTGGGCAGATGATGGAGCAATCCCCTAGTCATTTACCTACCATTGCCTTTACAAGAATGTTGGCTGGACCTATCGATTTTACTCCAGGGTATTCAATATTAAGTTTGATGAATACAAAAAGAACAACCAAGTAAATACAACCCTGGCTCATCAATTGGCATTATAACGTAGTCATCTATAGCCCAATTCAAATGGCATGTGATCTTCGGAACATTATATGGAAAACGGATCAATTCATCCTGCCTTTCAATTTATTAGCGATGTTGGTGTGGATTGGGAAACTTCCAAGGTATTGGATGGTGAGGTTGGTGATTTGTTGTAATCGCCCGTAAAGAAAGACACTCCTCAAATTGGTTTGTTGGAGGAATCACCGATGAAAATAAAAAGGAATTTACCTTGAATTTTGATTTTCCGAATGGAAAACCTATTCCGCTAAGGTGTATAAAGATGGGGACAATGCTCATTGGAATACCAATCCGCAAGATTATGCCATTGACACCCTTGAAGTTACTACGGAAACCACCCTTAACATTACAATGGCTGAAGGTGGTGGATTTGCCATTAGTTTAATGGAAAAATAAGAAACAATGGCAGAAATGCGAGCTTTATATTCAGATGCCTTGGCATTACTGCACCAACTGGTAACCAAAGATGGTATTTTGGCAAGTACCATCGAAACCGATAACTACAAACGCATTTGGGCCCGTGATAGCGTTGTTTGTGGATTGGCAGGACTTTGGATCAATGATACCTGTCTTATAAACGGGTTAAAGACTCCTTAACCACTTTAGCGGCTCATCAGCATGATCAAAGGAATGATTCCTTCAAATGTACTCCCAAGCACTTCAGAGGTCTCATATGGGAGTTTAATGGGTCGGGTTGATGCCAATACTTGGTTCATTGTAGGAGTTGTTTGTATTATAAGTATACCAAAGATGATACTACATGGAAAACACTTTCCGCAGCTATTGAAAAGTGTAGAAAATTTCTAAAATCCGTCGATACAACGGAAAAGGATGGATCTACACCCCGTTAAGCGGCAATTGGGCTGATGAATACCCCATTCATGGTTACACGTTATATGATAATATACTACGCATGTGGGAGAACAATTATGGTGTGATCTACAAGGAATTCCTACTGAATCCCTAATAGCTTGGCAGAAAAACAAAACCAACTTTTGGCCGAGATCAAATCATGAGCGGAGCCAATTATATCATGAAAAAGGGTTTAAATTTGCCCTAAGGAATGAAATCCAACACTTTCCGCTTTTCTTTTACCTGGAATTTATGATTCCCACTTCGATGCCGCTGGAAATGCGCTGGCCATCTTATTTTTGGTTTGGATTCCAACCAAAGGAAATCGCTTAGGATATATTTGAAACGTTTACCCCAACAATTGGTTCCTGCTTTTGGCCTATCATCGATGAGCAGAGTTCCGATTATAACTTGTTGATAGCGAATTATAACTTTGATTTTAAAACGATCCTGGGGCTTTTCACAATGGAGGCGTTTGGCCCGTTTGGATGGGGTTGTTTTGTTATGCAATTTCAAAAATGGAATGAAAGAGGAAGTTAAAACCATAACAGATGCCTTCCTTAAATCCATACCCACAAATGGACTATGGGGTTTTCGGGAATTCTTTAACCCGCTGAATAAAACATGGGGTGGAAAAACCCAAATGGGGTATACCGCTTGGTGTTGTATTTATGAAATTAGCAATGGATTCTTAATGTGACTATCAATTTCAGTTTACGATAACGTTTTCGTTATGAAATTGATAAAATTGAAGCGATAAAAATTCATATTTCTTAAAATTTACGGATATTACACTATAAATCCTTTTACACAAGGGGTTTCTAACAGACCATGAGTAGACTCAAAAACCCAGATTGTCCTTTTGGCAAATTTTTAACATGAATGTAGGTTTCCTTGGGATTCAATTTAGTTTCGGACTCCAGCAAACAGCTATCAACCCTATTTTTCTTTTTGCGGCAGAGGATGTTCTTCCCATCTTAAATATTGCAGGTCCTGTTACAGGATTGATTGTTCAACCCATTATCGGTGCTATTTCAGATAAAACATGGTCACCAAAATGGGGGCGACGAAAGCCATTCTTCCTCATTGGTGCTATCCTTGGAAGTATTTGCTTATTTGCATTTCCGCTCAGTCCTGCCCTGTGGTTTGCCGTTGGGCTTTATGGATTTTGGATGTTGGTAATAACATGGCTATGGAACCCTACAGGGCGTTTGTTGGTGATAAATTGCCCAAAAACAATTAAGCCTTGGGTACCAAATGCAAAGTCTTTTGTAGGTGCCGGAATCGTACTGGCCAATGCCTCAATCTTTCTTTTCAAGATTGGTTTGGTGGTGAAAGTGTAGATGTCGCCGGATCCATCCCAACATGGTTGTATTATTCCTTCTTTATAGGCGCCATACTTTCTGTAAGCACCATCCTTTATTCCGTTTTGAAAACACCGGAAATTCCACCTTCTGATGAAGAATTGGCTGAAATCAATGCGCACAAAGCACTCCCATTTATCGAGCGTTTTAAAATTCCATTCATTGAAATTTCAAAAGCCATTAAGGAAATGCCTAAATTTATGTGGAAGCTTTCCGCTGTATATCTATTTCAATGGTATGCCCTATTCGTTTATTGGCAATACATCGTTCCTTTGTTTAAGGTAACTATGGGCTTTGATACTTCAAATGCTGCAGCTCAAGCAGCTAAAATGAGCACTACTTACAATATTGTTACGGTGATTGTGGCCTTAGCCTTGGTCCCATTAACCCTGCGTTTTGGGGTAAGAAAATATATGGATTGAGCCTCGTTGGTACGGGAATTGCATTGTTGTGGATCCCCTATATCAATGACCCAATCATGGTGCTCTTCCCAATGGTATTATTTGAATCGGCTGGGCGGCGATGATGGGGATCCCCTATACCATGGTCTCAAAGATCGTATCCCACGAAAGAAGGGGTGTTTACATGGGGATTTTGAACATGATGATCGTGATCCCCATGGGTATAGAAACCTTAACATTCGGACCTATTTATAAATACCTGCTTGGAGGCAATGCTGTGAATGCAATGCTTTTTGGTGGCGTATTTTTCATTATAGCGGCTATTCTCACTACCCGTTTAAAAGAACCCTCTGATGTTGAAATAAAATCATGAAACACCTCGGAATAAAGATATCACTGTTTCTAATCTATTTCGTTTTTGCTGCTCTCTTAAACAGTGTGGGCATTTTGGTTGAGCGATCCCAAAAGTTTATGAGGTTTTAAAGTCTGATGCTGCCATTTTAGAACCATTCAAAGACCTATCCATCGCTTTTGTTTCCTTTCTTATAGGCTCATTCCTGCCGAAAATAGGCTATAAACGGGGAATGCTTATTAGTTTGGCTTTGGTATTCATAGGTTGCTTGAGTATGTATTATGGCAATTCATTTTGGGCCGTAAAATATTATGCCATTACAGGAATGACTTTTGCCGTTGTTAAAGTTTCTGTGTACGCCTTAATTGGCTATGTAACCGAAACCAAAGAAGATCATAGTCAGTTGATGAGTTTTATCGAAACCATTTTATGGTTGGTATCATCTTTATGTATTTGGTTTTCCCGCTGTTTTACGATGATACAAACAACCCAGACGCATGGTTAAATGGATACCTGCTTATGGCTGCAATCATTGGGGTCGCATTTCTAATCATCCTTTTTCACAATTCAACATTATTGTGGAACGCAAAAACAAGCGTACTCAAAGACGTAACTGATATGCTTCGGCTATTCGCCAACCCATTGTTTGGCTATTTGCGATCTTTGCTTTCTTTATGTCATGACCGAACAGGGTATCATGACATGGCTGCCGACGTTTAACAAAGAAACTTTAAACATCGAACCTTCCCTTGCCACGCAGGTAGCGGTGATTCTCATGGCATCCTTTGCTATTGGACGGTTTTTCTGGATTGTTAGTCAAAAAATTAAATGGGTTTACATCGCATCATTCGGGTTATTGGCTGCTGCCATTTTAGTGTTAGTAGTCATGCCCATGGCCAATAACGTCCCGGAAATTGAGGCAGCTACTTTCGGCGATTTGCCCTGGTTTCTTTCCTCTTTCCACTAATAGGACTTTTCTTAGCACCCTTATATCCACTTGTGAGTTCTACTGTGCTTTCAAATACAGAAAAATCAAATCACAGTGCACTTGCTGGAATATTGGTTTTGTTTCAGCCTTAGGCGGAACCTCTGGGTCGATAATTATTGGAAACCTATTCGACTTTCTAGGCGGAAACAAAGTATTCTACTTAACCCTTATACCAATTACCATTCTTATAATCACCTTGTTTTTAAACCGAAGAACTACGTAAATTTTGAATTTTAAGGTCCATATCAAAATACCCTTGATCGGCTCCTGGGCCAGGAAGATACCGATGGCGATACTAAAATAACGATCGAAGATCAAGGCCCTAAACGCTTCAACTTATCAGGACAATGGAGAAATATACCATTGAAGGAACCTATCACTTATCCAATTTACTGCAGGAGCTTGTAATCGCTATGGATACTGGCAAAGGGTTGCCGAAATACCACTGGATAAAATTGAAGAGCAACCGGTCCAAAGAATTCAAAGAATGATACGGGAGTATTACTGGGAAGGTCTCACCCGGACAATGGATGAACATGGAATTGAAGCATTACTTGGGATACCAAAATGAAACTTTGGAAGCTGAAACAATTCTCCGAGTCTATGTCCCATTTAGTGATTCAATCGCTTTGGAATACTATCAACAATTAAAAAGAAACTTCCCTTAGAAGTTATCCAACTGCCAAAATCATTACACGAGTATGTTAAAACATAAATGCACAACCAGGCATTCTTTCTTTGAAGCTTACCGAGCAAAACGGCAAGGTTCAAGGAGCCCCTTTGTAGTGCCAGGGGTCGATTTAATGAAATGTATGGTTGGGATAGTTATTTTGAGTCCATTGGACTGCTATTGGACGGTAAAACTCATCTAGCAAAGGGTATGGCAGATAATTTTCAATATGAAATAAGACACTACGGAAAAATCTGAATGCCAACCGCTCTACTATCTAACACGTACCCAACCTCCATTTTATAGTAGTTTGATGTCAGAGATTTTTGAAATTGAAAAGATAAGGAGTGGCTAAAATCACATCTTGAAACCGCTATTCATGAATATGAAACAGTTTGGATGGTTTCAGGAAAACGACTCACTAAACTTGGACTCAACAGATATTTGGCAGAGGAATAGGACTCCCCAGAAGCAGAAGAGGGCATTTTCATCATGAGATTGGACCTTACGCCGAAGAACTAGGAATAAGTCCGAATCGTATGAAAGACAATATGCAAAGGTGAAATAGTCAATCGTGCACTAGATCACTATTTTGTTCATGATCGTAGTGTTCGGGAATCGGGCCATGATACTTCCTACCGTTTGGAAGGGATATGTGCCGACATCATTCCGTTGAACTGAATGCCTTTCTATATAAATACGAAACTGATTTTGCAAAACTGATACTGGAAGAGTTCAACGACGAATTCAAGGTCAATGGCAAACAGTATTCTTCTAGTTATTGGCTAACCAAAGCCGCGAAGCGTAAAGAGTTAGTAAACCGATATCTCTGGAGTGAGGAAAAGGCATGTACTTCGATTTTAATCTTAATTCCGGCGAGCAAACTGATTTTATTTCAGCAACCCTTTTACCCCTTTGGTCACAATTGGCATCGGCAGAACAAGCACAAGCTATTGTAACTTCAGCCCTACCATTATTGATGGAGAAAGGTGGCTTGGTTTCCTGTACCGAGGAAAGTCGTGGTGCCATATCCAAGTCCAGGCCACAAAACAATGGGATTATCCCTATGGCTGGGCACCGCATCAAATGATGTTGTGGAAGGGGTTGAATCATTATGGGTTTGAGATGGAATTGCAGGAAGCCATCTACCGTTGGTTTACATGATTACCAAAATGCTGTAGACTATAATGGAACCATTCCCGAAAAATATGATGTGGTAAGCGCGACTCACAAAGTCTTTGCAGAATACGGAAATGTAGGTACCGAATTTCAGTATATCACTAAGGAAGGGTTCGGTTGGATGAATGCTTCCTACAAATACGGATGCGCTATACTTAATTCGAAATACCTCTCTGAACTCAATGCATTAACCCCACCAAAACGTTTATTTTAATGTCAAAAGCTAATGAAATCGATATCCTTTGTGTAGGCGAAGCCTTGATAGACCTCATAGGGAAACAGAGGGAAAACCCATTCAGAAAACAAAGCATTATCAACGCTATATGGGAGGGAGTCCAACCAATGTTGCCATGAATATGGCACGCCTTGAACTGAAATCACAAATGGTTGCAACGGTAGGAAAAGATGGTTTTGGGACCTATATAATAAAAAACTGAAGAAACGTGGAATTGAGACTTCAATGTTAAAGCAAACAACATCTCAACCCACCACAATCATTATTATCAACAGAACACAAGGTACTCTGAATTTGTGGCCTATCGAGGTGCAGATAGCTATATCCAACCTAAGCAGCTTCCGGATGAAGTACTACAAAAGACTCGTATTTTTCATACTACTTGTTTTGCACTAAGTGGACAACCTGCACGAAATACGATATTGGATGCTGCTCGAAGGGCTCATGATTTTGGATGTCAAGTAAGTATAGATCTAAACTATTCCGAGAAGATTTGGCCCGAAATTGAAGAAGCTCTAGAAGCGATTCAAACATACTGTTCCTTTCAGCCTTTGGTGAAAATCAGTCGGGATGATGTGGACCGTCTTCTAGGTAAAGGCATATCACACGATGATGTATTTTCATATTTTCATAACCAAGGTGCTAGATTGGTATGTTTTACACTTGGTAAAGAAGGTGCAAAATTGAGCGTGAAAGGCAATGATGTTATTTCCTTATCCGCCTTAAAGGTTGAAAAAATTATGGATGCCACAGGGGCTGGAGATGCATTTTGGAGCGGTTTCCTTTTGCCTACCTCAAAGACAGCTCCCGAAAATGCATGGAATCTGCCCTTCAAATGGCCGCAATTAAATTACAAAATGTAGGTAGAATACCAGATTATGCCGATGTGATCTCTAAAGTTTTAGGCTTATAACATTCTACTACCTAAACACCCACCACAATACCAATACTATTGCAATTATAATTAGGGTGAGTAAGAATTCTTTGGTTTTGAAAATTCCTTTATTTTCTTTGCTGCCATATTCATAGACCAAATTCTTTTCCAACTCCTTGGAAGATGACTGCGTGGTCAAACTCACCAAAACCATAATACTGATACAAATTACAAACAAGAATATCGCATAGTGCAGGAAGTTCATGGTAACCAAGGTACCAATCAATGAGTTTTCAGAGAGTTAGGCCTCCCTCTTGGTGAGGTATTCCAAAGCCAGTCGGCCAATACCCAAGACATCCCGTCCATAAGGCTGCCAAAGCGCCTTTCCCGTTGATCTTCTTGTAAAAGATACCCAATAGGAATGCCGCAGCAATTGGAGGAGATATAAGCTTGAACGCTTTGTAGTACCGGTATACACCACCTCCTTCGGTCAATGCCTGCATTAATGGAATCACGCTAAACCGATCAATACTAAAATTACGGTAGCTATTCTACCAATATTCACAAGTTCCCTTTCGGAAGCTTGTGGTCTCCATGTTTATAAAAATCAAAGGTGAACAAGGTGGAGGTACTATTAAAAACACTGGACAGTGAACTCATTAAGGCCGCTAAAAACCTGCCACAACCAATCCCTTAATACCAACGGGCATCACACGTAATATCAATGCTGGTAATGCGGCATCTGTGGTAGTCTTAACTTCCCCTGTAATTGGGTTTTCAACGGTGAACAGTTCTGGGAATTCGGTGACCGATAAAGCATAGGCTATAATTCCTGGAATTACAAAAATAAATAAGGGTAGTAATTTTAAAACCCTCCAAAGATGGTACCCCTTCTTGCTGTAGTAATATTCTTGGCAGATAGCACTCTTTGTACGATGAATTGATCGGTACACCAATACCAAATTCTAAGATGGGTGCTCCCAAAAGCACACCCGTCCATGGATACTCTTTATTTCTCCACAAGCTCATAAATGTTTCCGGTTCTGGGGCATTATCACGAATCGCAAGTAGGACCTTATCCCAACCTCCAATCGCCTCCAGTCCAAAGTAGGTAGCAGCCACTCCACCCAGGATAAAAATTAATGCTTGAATCATATCGGTATAAATCACTGCCTTTAACCCTCCAAAGATGGTGTAAAGGCCCGTGGCGATAACGGTAATAATCGCGCCTGTCCAAAAGGAATCCCTAATAATACTTCAAAACCAAGGCTCCGGCAAAAATTGTAAAGGAGATTTTCGTTAAGACATATGATATAATAGAAATAATAGACAGATACGTACAGACCTTTATTGTATCTTTTTCCAGAAACTCGAGGCATCGTGTAGACTCCACTCCGAATATAAAAGGTACAAAACCCAACCCAATAATAATAGAATGAGCGCTGCCAATATTTCAAACTGTGCTTCTGGAAAGCTCCCCTTGCACCAACACCAGACAACCAATTAGGTGTTCCGATCCTATATTACTTGCAAATAAGGATGCACCGATGGCAAACCATCAAGATTCCTTCCTCCTAAGAAATAACTAGCAGAATCTGCTCCGCTTTTCTTTTTTGTAACATACCATGCAATGGCAAAACCAATAAAAATATCCTGCTATTATCGCAAAATCTAGAGCGTGCAACTGATTCATGAGAAGTGTTTTGGTCGTAGTTTTTAAAAATAGTAAAATTAATTCACACCTTACACGGCCCTTTAGAATTGATTAATTTTAATGATTAAAAACAAAATACTGAACCATGAAAATGCATCTGCTCATAATTTTAATGTTTACTTCAAGCTTTGGGTTTAGTCAAATCCTAAACGTTGAATCTCTCGGAAAGTAACCGATACCTCTGGCTGGTCTGGAGCAGCCAGTCTGAATTAAGCTTGAAGCGAAACGTCAACAATTTTGTAACGGTTAGCAATGATATTCATATCCAATATAAAATGAATAAACACCTGGCACTATTCAAAAATGATGTATCATTTCAAAAATTGAAGGGAGGATTTTGACAACAGTTTGGTTTCCATCTTCGATACAACTATCGCTTTCATTCTAGGATTGCTTGGGAAGTGTTTCTTCAAGGCCAGTACAATAAAGTAAACTTGATCAATTTTAGGGACTCCTGGGCTCCGGACCTCGTTTTAAATTGACCAATTCAGAAAAAATATAAACTTTACCTGGGTGCCTTGATCATGTTGGAGTATGAAGAGGTAGATGACAACATCACTCCCATTCAGCGTAACCTTCGCGGCAGTAACTATCTTCCTTCAGTTTATATCCAACAGATCGAATTTCGGTAGTGAGCACCACCTATTATCAACCGCGTTTAAATGCTTGGAGTGATTTTCGCATTTCAAGTGAAGTTCACTACTGGTGGATTTGTTTCAAAATTTTGCCCTTAAAACCACCTATCTATTTGTATGATGCACTTCCTGCAGTAGGAATTCCCAATTCCATTTATAATTTTACTACAGGAATCACCTACAGTTTTGATTGATACCAGTATTAACGTAAGTTTTGAGGTTTTACGAGACTACTTTGTTATCTTTAAATCTGTATCAAAAATATATTCGTATATCTAAACAAACCATATTATGTCCTACTATGATCCTAAAGACCTTCGGAAATTTGGTAACATCACAGAATGGAGTGAAGAATTGGGAACCAAATTTTTCGATTACTACGGAAAAGTTTTTGAAGAAGGGCGCTTTCTGCCAGGAAAAATCGCTTATTGCCCTTGCTGTAGCTCATACCGAAATGTGTCCCTATTGTATAGACGCATATACCGTAGATGGCCTTCAACGAGGGATTACCAAGGAAGAAATGATGGAGGCAGTTCATGTTGGGGCAGCGATTAAAGGTGGGGCCAGTCTGGTTCATGGAGTGATGATGATGAATAAAGTTAAAAACTTGAAGGATAATTTATGACGAAAATAAAAACACAATCCCTCCACAAAGGGAAAGTGAGCTCGCAAAAGCACAAAACAAGTTGAATTTTTATCCAATGGAATCTTCAAGGATGGGAACTCCCCACCTTTGCGGAAAAAATTGAGGAAACCTCTCATTTTCCCCTCAAACCCAAAAATTGGAAATCCTACAAATCAACGTAGGATATATGTGCAATCAAGTATGTGAGCATTGCCATGTGGATGCCGGACCGGACCGAAAAAAATAATGACCCGTGAGACCATGCAACAATGCTTGGAGGTGAGAACAACAGGTGCACATACCTTGGATTTGACCGGAGGAGCTCTGAAATGAACCCATATTTTAGATGGTTTGTGGAAGAAGCGAGTAAAAGCAGGAATTCAAGACTTTATTGTTCGAAGTAACAACTATAATCGTTGCCAACAAAAATATCATGACCTCCCCGAGTTTTTAAAACACAATGTACATGTAGTAAAGCAGCATGCCTCATTGGACCCGCGGAAAAACCGACAAACAACGAGGAGATGGTGTTTTGATGCTTCAATAAAGCTTTAAAATGCTCAATGATGTAGGCTATGGAATGCCAGATAGCAATCTTAAATTAGATTTAGTCTACAATCCTAGCGGTGCATTTTACCAGGCGATCAAACCAGTATGAAAAGGAATTCAAAAAGCCTTGCTGGAAGATTTCGGAATACAGTTCCATGATTTATTCGCGATCACCAATTTACCCATTTCCCTTTCTTGACTTTTTGATTGCGAGTGACAACTATGAAGATTATATATATCTCTGGTGGATGCTTTCAATCCGGCAGCGGTTTCAATGTCATGTACCAATACCCTTTCGGTAAGTTGGGATGGTTGGTTGTACGATTGTGATTTCAACCAGATGTTGGAACTGAAGGTAGCATCGAAGGTAAAGCATATTTCTGAATACAACGAAGACCTATTAAACAATCGAAACATTGTCATCTCGCAACATTGTTATGGTTGTACGCAGGTGCCGGAAGTAGTTGTCAAGGTTCCGTGGCATGATGAGAAATTGGATCACCATAGTATTTATTCTTACCGCTCTGTATGGATGGAGCCAAAGGGATATTGCCGAGGTATTACAACATTGGAATTCACATACCATTCCATACATTTCAGTGGAGGAAACGCGTATGATACAGCTTCAAGAAAAGGCCTTGATTTTCGATGCTCGGGAACGGAAGAATATGATGTAAGTAGGATTCTAGCTTTATACCTTGGGTATCGTGATTTTTCGGAAGAAAATTTTGTGGCAACCTATAAGGATAAAGAACAGCCAATCATCATATATTGTTCCATTGGGATTCGATCTGAAAATATCGCTGAAAAACTCAATAAACTAGGCTATACCGAAGTTAAAATTTATATGGTGGTATCTTTGAATGGATGAATCATGGATATCCCGTTTTGGACCAAAAGGGAACATCACGAATATGGTGCACACTATTCAAAAGATGGAGTCCTATCTAAAAAGGCATAAAAGTACACTAGTCAATGGGGTTGTTCACTAGCAAAAATCGGCTGAAGGAGATGCATCCGAAAATTTCCATTTTCCTACTTCCAATAAATTGCTCATCATATTTACCGTAATCCGGAATTAGGAAATGTAAAACAAGGCTTACAACTTCTCTTAGGGATCACGCAGCTCTGGAGATTTATATAAAATTGTTGGCACATACGGCGTCAGTAACAAAAAAGCCAACGTTCATAAAGGGTCTATTATACAGAAGAAATTCACCATAAAGATTTGTGGGATTCATCATTTTTGAAAAACGCCTTCAGAGAGGGATCACCTGGGCACACGTATGTACGATGCCTTCCAAAGGGGGTTGAAGATGGATTCGAAAAAATAATTATTATTGGCAGTGATCTTTATGACCCATTTATCCGATATTGATATGGCTTTTGACCACTTGGAGGAAGGAGCTGATGCCGTAATTGGACCCGCTGAAGATGGTGGTTTATCTACTGGGAATGAACCTTATGATTCACGAGGTTTTCAAAAAGGCTTGGGGTACCTCTGTAGTATATAAAGAAACCTTCAAAACATTGAAAACTATAGTACTAAAGTGCTACCGGAAAAAATGATATTGATGTAGTTGAAGATCTCAGTGGCATCCACGAATTTCAGCAATACATAAACCGAAAACAACTATGATAAAGCATATTCAACAAGCAGCAGATTACCTCAAGAAACGCGGTTTTGAAGCTCGATATTGGCATCATACTGGGAACGGGCCTAGGAAAATTAATCGAGAACTTGGAGTGGAAGCCGAGGTAAGCTATAATCATATTCCGTACTTTCCTACGGCAACCGTTGAATTTCACAAAGGTAAATTACTCTATGGTTCCTTGGAAGGAAAAAGGTAGTGGTAATGCAAGGTAGGTTTCACCTCTATGAGGGTTATTCAGCCCAGGATGTTACATTTCCTGTACGGTCATGCACGAGTTAGGGATCAAAAGTTGCTGGTGAGCAATGCTGCAGGAGCGGTTAATTTGGAATTTAAAAATCATGTTAATCGATGACCATCTCAATTTACAAGGTGCTTCTCCTCTGGCTTTCTTAGGCGTTGAAAAAATGGGAGAACGTTTTGTGGATTTAAGCGCTCCGTACGATATCGAAAATGAACCGATTGATGAAGGATATTGCTAATGAAAAGATATTACCCTACATGAAGGGGTTTACGCAAGTGTTTTGGGGCCTCAATTGGAAACAAGGGCAGAATATCGTTATCTAAAGATTGTAGGTGCTGATGCTGTAGGTATGAGTACCGTTCCAGAAGTGATTGTTGCCAATCACTTAAATTTACCAGTGTCAGCAGTATCTGCAATTACCGATGAATGCGATCCAGATCAACTGGAACCTGTTGATATTGCTGATATCATGGCGCATGCAGCTATAGCAGAACCTCATATGATTACACTCTTTAAAGAAGTGATCTCAAGGTTGTAAGAAATTAAATCAATTGGAGACTATTAATAAAACCAGTATATGAGTTATCTAGAAACCACTAAAATGTTTATAAAGATGCAGCATTAACCCCGGAGGTGGGGCTTTGCTGCACTACCAATCCCATTTGGGAACTTCCAGGGTTGAAGATTCCAATGATAATGCAGGAAATGAACTACGGATGTGGTTCAACGGTTCATCCTAGGGATCTTTCCAACAATCCTAAGATTCTCTACGTGGCGTAGGCGGAGGAATGGAATTGCTTCAATTTGCCTATTTCTCCCGACAAAAAAATGGGGTTATTGGTGTGGACGCAGCACGAAATGCTTGAAGCATCCCGAAAAAACTTCAAAGAAGCTGAAGACACAAATCCTTGGTTTAAAAGTGAATATGTAGCATTGAAAAAGGTGATGCCCTTCACCTCCCTGTAGAAGATAACAGTATCGATGTGGCTGCACAGAATTGTTTGTTCAATATTTTTAGGAAGCTGATCTAAGAAAAGCAATTGCTGAAATGTACCGAGTGCTGAAACCACATGGAAGATTGGTGATGAGCGATCCCATGTGAGCAACCTATGAATGAAACGCTTCGCAATGATGACCGCCTCCGAGCACTCTGCCTCAGTGGCAGTCTTCCAATAAAGGAGTATGTGAAAATGCTTACAGATGCAGGATTCGGAACCATTGAGATTAGGGCAAGAAAACCTTACCGCATCCTAGATCCGAAAAATTATCCCACGGATGAATTAATTTATATTGAATCCATTGAAGTGGCTGCCATCAAAGACCCCATGCACGAAGATGGACCATGTGTTTTACGGGAAAAGCAGCCATTTATTATGGGGAAAGTGCCTACTTTGATGATAAAAGGACACTTATTATTGAAAAATCAGCCATTAGCCGTTTGTGACAAACAGCAAATGCCCTTTCCAATTAGGAAGGGATGATATATATATCAGTGAATCCACCTACCATTATGATGGAGGGGTTGTTAACCATGGAGCAGTACCGAATATTATTAAGGAATCTTATCAAGGGTATTTCAACTATCTCATAGATGAAATATCCCATTTTCATTGGAGTAATTACTTTTATGGTTTGATCATTGTTTCTATTGGTTTGGGTATTAAAATTCTATTTCCGTGGAGAAAAGAACAGGGTATTTTCAGAAAAGATTTCTGGATGGATGCCTTCTATATGTTTTCAACTTTTCCTGTTAAACCTTTTGGTGCTAATCGCACTATCCAATACAGCGGAGGCCTTGTTCAATGAGTTCTAGGGGTATTTGGAGTTCAATTATCCGATTTTCAATTATTGGATGTGGACAGCCTACCCTATGGTTTAGGACTCTTGGTGTCTTTTGGTGTCAGACTTTGTGCAATGGAATACCCATCGCTTATTACATCGAGTCCCATGGTTATGGAATTTTCATAAAGTACACCATTCCGTAAAGGAAATGGGTTTGCTGCGCAATTACGCTATCATTGGATGGAACCCATCGTCTATAAGTCATTGCTCTACATTCCGATTGCCCTTATCGGTGGATTTGATGCTCAAGATGTGGCCATAGTGCACTTCTTCGCACTTTACCATGGGACATTTAAACCATGCCAATCTGGGCTGGGATTATGGGGTTTTCAAATATATCCGAATAATCCCAAAATGCATATCTGGCATCATGCAAAAAAACTACCAGATCATGCAAGGTTTGGGGTGAATTTTGGACTAACCTTAAGTATTTGGGATTATTTATTTGGTACCAACCACATTCCTAAAGACGGAAGGGATATCGAATTAGGGTTTCCTGGAGATGAGAATTTTCCAAAAGATTTTGTTCATCGAATTGATGCCTTTAAATCCAAAAATCCCAACAATCGTAACTATAGAAAGAACCCTACCATGAAATTTTATTTCTCGATTACTACTCTTTGTTAGCCAAACTGTTCAAAGCTGCTCACAGCAGCAGGTTTAGGCTCCAGGGACAGCCATCAAAAAGTTAATGAAACGATTCAAACTACCGATTCGGCAGAAGTCGATCATTCAAAATGGAATCAACTTCTAAAAAATATGTTGGGTCTAATGGGTTGGTGAACTATTCAGATTTCAAAGGACCGTAATGAATTAAGGAATATTTAAAAATGCTTTCCCAAAACCCTCCACAAGAAAAATTGGAGCACCGCCTCCTTCTCGCCTATTATATCAATACCTATAACGCCTATACTGTTGATCTTATATTGGAATACTATCTATTGCCAGTATCAAAGATATCAATGGGGCATGGACAAAAATATTATTCCCATTGGGGACAAAAATCTTTCACTAGGCGGCATTGAAATGGAATTCTTAGAAAATGGATGAACTGCGGATTTCGCCATTAATTGTGCCTCGTTTTCATGTCCCAATTTATTAAATGAAGCCTTTACAGCTGATAAAATAGAACGTCAGTTGGAGGAGGTAACCAAGGCATTTATCAATAGTGATAAAAATCAAATCTCCACAAACACCGTACAACTTTCGCGTATTTTTTGGTATATAAAAGACTTCAAGGTCAATGATGTTAAAGACACGATAAGCTACATCAATCAGTACTCAAAAGTAGCAATAAACCCAAATGCTGATATACAATTTCTGGAATATGACTGGAGTCTGAATGAAAAAATAAATCCCAACTTCCAAAATGATCAGTATTATCATTCCTGTACTAAATGAAGCTACAACCATTGGAACGTTGTTGACGTACCTTGATAAACAAAACACTGCTTGGTCCAAGGAAATAATCGTCGTGGATGGGGCAGTACCGATGAAACCATTTCACGTACAATCCCTTGAGCTTGTTGTACAGTACACCTTAGCACTTCAAGCAAAGGAAGGGCGGTTCAATGAATCATGGCGCTGATTTGGCAAGTGGGGACATCCTTTATTTTCTGCATGCCGATACATTCCACCACGAACATTTTGATCAAAAAATTGTGAATGCTATTAAAAGGGGCATGTAGCTGGTTGTTTTCGAATGAAGTTTAACAGCAATCATCCCATTCTAAAGCTTTCACAATGGTTTACAAGATTTAACTTTAAAGCCTGCAGAGGTGGGGACCAATCACTGTTTATTACCACAAAGGCGTTACTACTTTGAAGGGTTTTGACCCTTCCTATCGGGTTTATAGGACTGCGAATTGATCAATCGAATTTATGACACCTATGGGTTTACCGTTTTGAAAGATCAAGTTACCACCTCTGCAAGAAGATATGAACAACGCGGTACGGCAATGTTACAGTACCATTTTGCAGTTCTTCACCTAAAAAATGGTGTGGTGCTTCCCAAAAGCCTTTATCACTATTATGAGAACAATGTACGCCCTTAATAACTCGAGTAATATTTTGCTATAATCCTCTGCTGGCTTGTTTTTGGCGTAAACATATGATTATCCATCCCCTACTTCTTGATGTGGAATGAACCACTTAAAGAAACCCACCAACAAACCATTCTTCATACCATAAAGATTCGTATAAGGCTTGCAGAAGATTGTTCTGTGCCGAAATATTAACTCCTTGAATTTCACGCGAGCTTTGCCAGGGTTCATCGCCTGCGTAATCCACACTTCTATAGCCATACTCGGTAAAGAGAATTGGTTTTCCGAAGGTGCTCGAAATATTCTGGAGTTCATCTTTCCAAGTTTGCCAGGAAGCACTAGCAGTTGCAACTGAAGGAGTCTTGTCTTTGATATAGGAAATAGGCGTCAACTCCAATATAATCCAAGTCTTTCCAAATATCCAATCGCTTATACTCATCCCAATTTGCAGCATAAGTGAGCTTTCCGTATAGACCATTCTAATCTCTGTAATAAGTTCCAAAATGCAGAACGCTGCAGTACAAATGTTTCCAATTCGGTTAATGCAAAATACTGGAACTTGGAACTCTGCTGCCAAGTGGGCAAAGCTCAAAATAAAATCACGATAGGATGATTCCAGCTGCAACCATTCTTCCTCAGATTTCATTTGCAAATAACCCGTATATTCACCTTGCCAGATCCAAATTTGGGGTTTTAACATAACTTGGATGTCCTGCTCTGTAACTTGAAATGTAGTGTGCAGCTCCAGAAATAGTCTCTCAAACCACTGCCGCTCCGTATTATAAATAATTTCCGGGTGCTCCAGACTTCGAATAAAACCAAAGGCATAACGCAGCATAGTTGGCATGCACTTTTTTAATCGCTGAATTTCAGCTACTTGAACTGAATCCCGTGAAGACAAAACTAATTCCATTCATTTTGTTCGCAAGATCTGGGGCACAACTTATAATAATTAACAGAGGCCATAGAAATATGAATACAATCATTTTCATCTCCGAAAATACAATTTATTACGATTTTAAATTGCAGGTCGTTTGTAATGATTGTAACTTTCCTTTCGACTGAAGGCTTAACAAGAACTTTATGGGTATGTCGTCATTCTAGGAAATGGAATATCTCGGTGCAACTGCCGCCAGGCACATCAGAAAACAATCCAATAAACTATTAATTACCATTGTTTCAGAAACAGAGCATTTTTTCAGAACTGCCTCATGTACATTTACATGGGGCATATGCGCTGAACATACCAAACCTTACGAAGATTCCTTCTGGCGTAAAAATAAATTAACCCTTAAAAGGCTGGGTCCAAACAATTGACACAGAGCGCAAACACCTTGAATTTAAAAATGGGGAGACTCTAAAATTTGATACCCTTATTCTGGCAGTAGGTTCTAAACAAATTTGGCTGGCCTGGTCAAGATTTGGAAGGAGTTCGTGGCTTGTATTCTTTTAGGAGTTTGGAATACTTCGAAGCACATGCCCCAATAATCAAAGTTGTAAACGGCTGTTATTGTGGGTGGAGGCTCATAGGGATTGAATTGGCAGAGATGCTCCATCGTATCCCGTTACCTTTTTAGTGTGAAAGCAGTTTTGGAACGAGTCCGAAAGGGGAAAAGCGCCATGATTAATAGACAAATTGAAAGTCATGGTATTCGATTGAGTTCAAACTGAAAGAAATCATACCCGATGCTCTAAAAGGTAAAGAGTATCATTATCGAGGAAACCGGAGAAGAAATCCTGTGATTTAGGGCAGGCGTTCGTCCCAACATTGATTTTTTAAAAAGCAGCCCCATTCAACTTGGAAAGGGATTTTGGTGAATCGATATTTAGAAACCAACATCCAAGATATCTATGCGATCGGTGATTGCGCTGAAACAAAGGAACCCATTGGAAATCGAAAACCGGTGGAAGCCGTGGTATACCGGTAGAATGATGGGGAAACTGTGGCTCAAACGATTTGTGGTAACAAAACAGCTTATCAACCGACATTGGTTCAATAGTGCAAAATTTTTTGATATTGAATACAAAACCTGGTTGGGTGTTCAGAAAAATCGAAAAACATGAAACTTTTCATTGAAACACCCAGATGCACCAAATGTACTACGATTGCCACCCACAAAGATACCGATGAATTTCTTAGGGATCAACACCTTTGGAATCCGAATGAGGCATGAGGTTTGACCATGGCTTACCGAAAACGAACGACTGATTTTATCGTTTCCAATTTGAATGAAGCTTTGAACCTCGAGTTTTATAAAACCTTCGAAAAGATATTCTAATTCTACCAACAACAAACCAAAATCCAGTCTATATGAGTTCAGTACAAAGGGATATGTCATTAACTGGTTCGCCTCCTGCCCAAATGAATCAATGCAAAGCTAGGCACTATCCTCGGTGTTTTGGCTTATTGGTAATGTCCTTGGCAGGATTCAATATCGAATTTCCAAATAAAACCTTTTGGTTGACCATAGCCTTATCTACAATTTTGTTTGGCATTCTCTTTATTTTCCTATGCTTTGTATGCACAGCGACATACAGGGATTAAAAATGATGGTGTGTGGTTCAAATCGATATCCAGTCATTGGGTTTTGGGATGGGTTGCTGGAATTGCACTTACTGGCTTTTGTTTTCTCTATTTCTACCCCAATACTTAGGATTGCAAGCAGATGTGGTCTTATTGCACTTTTCGACCCTAAGCAGCATATTATGGGGAAGCCTGCAAGCCAATGGTTTGTATACGGAACATTATATACGCCATTTTGCCTTTGGCATCAAATTTATTTGGAAGTACTGCCACAATCGATATGAAAAATCAGAACAATTAGTGTGATGTTTTTCCAAACTGCCTTGCTTTTTGATTCCAGAATTTATGGCACGTTTGAATTCAGATAGTTTTCGTTGCCATATTACGATTTGAAAATATTTGGCCACTCAATTATTACAATTTTGAACAGTATCGGGTGGATGAATTTATCTCAGCGGGTTCTATTGGAATTACCCTTCTCATTTTGGACTTGTCTCCATCTTTGTAATTACACCAATCCTTACTTATAAATACGGCAAACGATGGTACTGTAGTTGGGTTTGCGGATGTGGCGGACTCGCTGAAACCGCAGGTGATCCGTTTTGAACATTTGTCTGATAAAAGCACCTTGCCTGGCGTGTGGAACGATGGGTGATTCATGGTGTATTGGTCTTTGTTATAGTAATGACCACCGCTGTTGTTTCCACCTATTTAGGATATGACCACACAAAATACTGGAAGAACCAAGGATGTACTTTTTGGGGTCGCACTTTTGCTTGACCGTTCTGTTTGTCCTTATTTGGGTTTTAAAAGAAATGAATTGCAAAAGATGCTAAATATGGTGCCATTGGTTATTTAGCCATCATCCTTGCATTGATTGCCTTGCATTATAGTTCAAATTGAATTTATTTTCGAAGCTGAAACCCTGCGGAAGTCCCATGGGCTTTTAATCGGTGCTGTTTTTAGTGGCGTCATTGGGAACCGGCTTTTTTACCCCATCTTTGGAAGCAGGGTCTGGTGCCGGTTTGATGTCCCATGGCCGCTATTTAGGAATTCAACAGCGCTTGTTTAGTAAATTTAGAATCAACAATGGCGGGCAGTGTATCTCTTGTGGAAATTGCTCCACCTATTGTGAAATGGGGATCGATGTCCGTGCCTATGCCCAAAAAGGTGAGAATATTGTACGTGCTAGTTGCGTAGGCTGTGGTATATGTGCCGCTGTATGCCCTCGAGGGGTTTTAAAATTAGAAAATGGATCTCAAAAGGGAGAATTGACGGAAATGAAATCCTCAGGAATGACGTTGATTTGATGCAACTCATCAATCAAAATAAAAAATACCTATAATGCCCAATCCAATTATCAAAGTGATCATACCTGCCTTTAATGAGGAAGCTTCTATTGGTAACGTAATACATGATATCCCCAATAGTTTCAGAAATCATAGTCACGAATAATTCCACAGATCATACCGCTCGAGGTTGCTTCTGAGGTAGGTGCGACGGTACTCACAGAGAATCGACCTGGTTATGGATATGCTTGTTTAGGGTATGGAATATATCGCCACCACCCACCCTCCGGATAGTGGTTTTTGGATGGGGATTACAGTGATTACCTAAAAACTGACGGAGATAGTACATCCCATCCTTGAGAAGGATATCGATTTCGTGATAGGTGCTAGACAAAAGGAACGCGGCAAACTGGTTCTATGACCTTTCCCAAATCTTTGGAAATACATAGCCACTTTTTAATGCGCATTTTTTTGGTTCTAGGTTCACCGACCTTGGTCCGTTTAGGGCTATAAAATATCCCGTACTCCTTGATTTAAACATGGAAGATAAAACATATGGATGGACAGTGGAGATGCAACTGAAAATTTTAAAAAGAACTACTCCTATACCGAAATTCCTGTTCCATACCGTAACCGAATAGGTGTGTCAAAAGTTTCAGAACGCTAAAAGGTGCTATCTTTGCAGGCGTGAAAATCTTAGGTTGGATTTTTTTTAAATACAGCTTTAAAAAATGATTTGGGAAACTATTGTCATTCTAATTTATTCCGCAGCATTACTTATGATATTTGTGTATGTTGGCCCAATTAAACCTTGCTGTTCAATTATCTCCGTACCAAAAGAAAGAAGGGCATACACCCAAATGGAACCCTCAATAATCCAACTGAAGTGCCTTTTGTAACCATTCAATTACCCGTCTATAATGAATTGTATGTTATGGATCGGCTACTCGATAATATCCAGAATAAACTATCCCAGACACAAATTGGAAGTTCAAGTATTGGATGATTCTACGGATGAATCCTTAGAAGCAACAAAAATAAGGTGGCTGCTCTGCAGAAATCGAACTTGGATATTCAACACATTACAAGGAAAAAGAACTGGCTTCAAAGCTGGAGCGCTTAAGGAGGGCCCAAACGGCAAAGGGAGTTTATCGCCATTTTTGATGCCGATTTCCTTCCAAATTCGGATTGGCTGCTGCAAACTGTTCCTTATTTTAAAGATGAAGCCATTGGCGTGGTTCAGACGCGTTGGGGGCATCTCAATAGGGAATATTCGATTCTTACCAGGGTTCAAGCTTTGCATTGATGCTCATTTTACCTTGGAACAAGTAGGTAGGAACAGTCAAGGACATTTTATCAACTTTAACGGAACAGCAGGTATTTGGCGCAAGGAGTGTATTTTGGATGCAGGAAATTGGGAGGGGACACCTTGACGGAAGATTTGGATTTGAGCTATCGCGCACAACTAAAACAATGGAAATTCAAGTATCTGGAAGAAGTGGAAACCCCGCGGAGCTCCTGTAGTGATGAGCGCAGCACGCTCCCAGCAGTTTAGATGGAATAAAGGAGGTAAAACAACCAGAAAATGATTTGGCGCGTACTAAAGAATAAGCATACTTCGGTTAACTGAAACTTCATGGGGTTATGCATTTGCTCAACAGCACCATGTTTTGAATATTCTTATTGTTGCCATCTTAAGCATCCCATGTTGTATATAAAAATGAGTACGCCCATTTAAAACCTATTTCATCGTGATGAGTTTCTTCGTGGTTAGTACCCTCATCTTTTTATCTGTTATTGGTACACCTAAAACCATTTATGGAGGAGGATTCTTGAAGTTTTGGAATACATCGATGTTCTTTGTATTCTTTTCAATCGCTATGGGCTTCTTGTTCATAATTCCCTTTGCAGTAGTGGAAGGACATTTAGGTAAGAAAAAGCGAATTTATTCGTACGCCAAAATTCAATTTATCGAGTTTCAGGACAATTGGAGGTCCAATAAGTACCTTCGGGAATTACCCCAAATATCATTATCGAAGGCTGCTTATGCTTTATTTTGCTTTGGAATGTACAGCGCTTTTGTTGTAGGCGACCATGGTGGGGATTTTGATTCCCTTCCTAATTTGATGTTGTTTATTGGTTTTGGTTTTGTATTTTTCAAAAGTATTTTAAGCAAAGTATAATCAACCAAACACACCCGAAAGCGATACGCTACCTTATTGTTTTATCGTTGGCTGCCCATTCCTCCAAGCGCAAGAGATGAGACCAATAGAGTGTTTGACCAACAATTTGAATTACGCGAAGACAACGACTTTCTTCATTTCACCGACCGTTATTATTCCACAGGCACCTATATTGGTTATGAAAATGGCTTCCTAGTCCGGAAGACTCCTTTACTGAAAAAGTATTATAGCGTATACCTCTATCAAGAAATATTCACCCCGCAGATCTTGACGAGTCAGATTTCACCTTATTTGAAAGGCCTTATGCGGGATTCTTAGGCGTATCAATGAACTAAATTATAGTTACTTAAATCATCTATGGGATTTTAAATTGGTGTTAGGGGTAACTGGTCCTATTTCCGGTGCAGAATTTGTCCAAGAAGCCTTTCACAGCACTGCAGCTGAAGATTCAAGGATCGCCACTTGGAACAAGCAAATCAAGAATAATGTTCATGGAAATATCTATGTGAATTATATTAAAGAATGGAAGTTATTCCCCAAACCCCTAGTGTGTCCATGCAGCGGTAAGTCCCTAGTATTGTTGCGGGAACCAGGGATGTATATGTTCAAATGATGCTGTTTTCTATTTGGCAAGCGGAGTGACTTTCAAAA
>JACADM010000106.1_pt1 | contig 26321 bp, 27 predicted proteins | sample 7512371 | NCBI WGS metagenome assembly JACADM01 (sample SAMN14389041, study PRJNA612141) | algae metagenome | isolation source: non-axenic algae culture | place: India: Navi Mumbai | collected 2017-01
GGAGGTGGACGAATTCCTGCCGGCGGTGGGGCAGGGGGCGATCTGCATCGAAGCGCGCGCCGACGATGCGGCAACGCGGCAGATGATCGCTGCGATCCATGATGCGGCAACGGAGATCTGCCTGGTGGCCGAGCGCGCCTTCCTGCGTGAACTCGACGGCTCCTGCCGTACGCCGATCGGCGGTCTGGCGCGCCTGTCCGGCGGCAAGCTGGCGCTGGAGGGGCTGATCCTGACGCCGGACGGACGCACAGTGCACGAGACCCGGCGCGAGGGCACGGCGGCCGAGGCGGAGGCGATGGGCCGCGATGCCGGCGCCGAGCTGAAGCGCCGCGGCGGCCCGGACTTCTTCGCGTATTGAGCCATGGCCCGTGTGCTGGTGACCCGCCCGGCGCCTGCCGCCGACCGTAGCGCCGCCCGCTACCGCGCGGCCGGGCATGAGGTGCATGTGGCGCCGCTGCTGGCCTTCGCACCTCTCGATCCCGGCCCGGGCGCCCTGCCGCCGGCGAAAGGTCTTGCGGCGCTTGTGGCGACCAGTGCGCGCGGCATCGAGGCTGCGGTGCCGTTTCTGTCGCCTGCCCATTATGCCCTGCCGTTGCATGCGGTGGGCGAGGCGACGGCTCGCGCTGCGCGGGCGGCGGGCTTTGCCGACACTCACGCGGCCGAGGGGGATCTCATCCCCTTGCCGCGGCCCTGCGGGCGGCGCTTCCGCGCGGCAGCGAGGTGCTGCATCTTGCGCCGCGAGATCGCTCGGGCGACCTGGCGGCGCTCTTGCAGGATGCCGGGATCGGCTGCCGGCTGGTCGAGCTCTATGCGATGGACCCGGTGGGGCACCTGCCGGAGGATGTGCGTGCTGCGCTCGCGGCCGGGTCCGGTCCGGTCGTTGCGCCGGTCTATTCCCGCCGGTCAGCACAGGCGCTGGCCGATGCGCTCGTCGCCTGGGGTGACCGGCCGGCTTTCCGCTTTCTCGCGATTTCTGCGGAAGCGGGCGAGCCTTTGGCGGGACTGGGGCCTGTTGAGCTCGCGAAAACTCCGGACGAAGCCGGCCTCATGGCCTTGCTGCCGGGGTGATGTGCGGGCGCTGAAACGATTTTTTCGCCTGCGGCGAAACCCGCCAGGGGGCAAATTTGTTTTGCACCGCAAGAGCGGCGAACATAGACAAAGGGGTGAGGGGCAAGGACGCCGCCGGACGCGCTATACTGGCCCCGTGCCGAAATCCGGCCCGGTGAAGGACCCAAGGGAGAGACCGTTCATGGCTGCCGACAGCAAGAAGCCGGACCCCAGGAGCACCGCTTCGAAATCCGCTGACCCGAAAGCGGGCGATCCGAAAGCGACCGACGCCAAGGGCGCGGCCGGCGCCGGGCGCAAGCCGGTGACCATCGACCTGCAGGCCAAGGAAGTCGGCGCTGCGAAGACCGCTTCGGCGTCTTCCGGCAGTTCCTCGTCTTCGGCGTCGTCTCCCTCTTCCTCCTCTGCGGCTCGGCCACGCCGGGAACGGCATCCAAGCCGGCAGCCAGCACGACGACGGGCTCTGCCTCCGCCAGCCCTGCCTCCGGTTCGACGAGCAGCTCGACGTCCGGTTCCGCGTCTTCTCCGTCTGCTGCTGCTTCCAGCGCAAAGCCGACTGCTGGCGGGTCCTCCTCGCCGGCCTCCTCCTCGACCGCGAGCAGCACGTCGTCCGGGAGCGCAAGTGCTTCGCCTGCCTCTTCGGCGACCTCGTCGTCCTCCGGTCCGGCGGCCGCCAAGCCGGCAACGGCAACACCTTCCTCTGGTGCGGCTTCCCCGTCCGCCGCGCCGTCTTCCACTTCCTCCACCTCGGCATCCTCCACCTCCGCATCGCCGGGGACAGCAAGCTCTGCAACGGCCAAGCCCGCTTCTTCGCCTCTCCGTCGTCATCCGCGGCCTCCTCGCAAGCCAAGACGGACAAGCCCGCGGCCTCTTCAACAGCGAGCGAGGCGAAGTCCTCGACGGGGTTCGGCGGCCTGCTGGCCGCCTCGCTGCTCGGCGGCGCCATCGCCCTCGGCGGTGTCTGGGGTGCCAATCAGGCAGGACTTCTGTCTTCCAGCAGCGCCTCGGCGAGGTGCAGTCGGCGCTGGCTGCCGCGCAAAGCCGCATCACCGGCCTGGAGACGCAGATCGCAGGGCTCGCCGAGCGCGAGGCTCCGGCGGCCGACGCAGACTTGAATGCGGTTCAGGAGCGCATCGCCGCGCTCGAAACATCCTTGCGCGACCTCTCGTCCGGATCGGTTGCAAGCAGCCTGTCCGACGAAGCGGCGACGCGCATCGACCAGATCGAAACCGGCCTTGCCGAGCTGCGCCGGTTCGTGTCCTCCGGCGGTGCCGGCGAGACGGCGGGTCTTGCCAGCCTGCAGGAGGCACAGGGCGCGCTGGATACAACGCTCAAGCAGATCTCGGACGGGCAGCAGGCGCTGACCACGCGTCTCGATGAGCTCGCCGCCAAGGTTCCCGACACCTCGGAGCTTTCCGGCGGCCTTGCCGAGTTGCGCGACCGTGCGGCCTCGCTCGGGCAGGACTTCGAAGGGCTGAAGTCGGAGCTGTCCGGTCTGCGCGGCGATCTCGACACGCTCTCCGGAGGCCAGACGGCCCTTGCCTCCAAACTCGAGCAGGAGCTTTCGGGCCTGACCGGTCGCATTTCCGCGCTGGATGAGCGGCTTGCCCCCGTCGAGGCGCAGATGGGCGATGTCAGTGCGCGGGAAACGGCGGCGCGCGCCGTTGCCGTCTCGTCGCTGCGCGCGGCGATGGACCGGGGCGAGCCCTACGCGACCGAGCTGGCGGCAGTCTCTTCGGCGCTGCCGGAGGGGACGGATCTTTCCGCCCTTGCGGCGCGTGCGGAAAGCGGCGTTCCGACCCGCGCTGCGTTGCGGGCCGATTTTGCCGCCGCTGCGCGCGCCATGGCCGCACAGGTCGACGCGCCGGCCGACGGGGATCTGGTCGGCAGCCTGCTGGCCAATGCCCGCTCGCTGGTTTCGGTTCGCCAGCCCGGCGAAAGCGATGCGGCAACGCCCGAGGCCGCGCTCGGCCGCATGGAAGCGCGGGTCGACAGCGGCGATCTCGCAGGTGCCCTCGCCGCCTACGAGGAGCTGCCGGAGGCGGTGCGTGCCGCCGGCGCCGACTGGGTGGCGGATGCCAGGGCCCGGCTTGCCGCCGACGAGCTGATGGACCGGGTGACCGGCGACGTGCTGAAATCGATGGGCGGATCGGCGACGCCGGCCGCCTCGAACTGACGACCGCCGCGCCAGCTGCGCACCAATCGCCGGGTAACGAGCCGCCGGGAGTAGAGACGACATGATCCGCTTGCTGATTTTCATCGCCCTGGTCTTCGCCGCAGCGCTCGGCATGGCGTGGATTGCCGACCGGCCCGGCCTCGTCACGCTCGACTGGCAGGGCTATCGGATCGAGACCGGGCTGATGACCGCGGCCGTGGCGCTGGCGGCGCTGCTGGCCGTCGGCATCTTCCTGTGGAACCTGGCACTGTTCCTGATGCGCTCGCCCGGCCTTGTCGGCCGCTTCTTCCGCCGTCGCCGCCGCGACCGCGGCTACGATGCGCTGTCGAAGGGCATGCTGGCGCTGGGCGTGGGCGATGCCAGCAGCGCCTCGCGCTATGGCGGCGAGGCGGCCAAGCTGCTCGGTCATGAGCCGGCGACCTCCCTGCTGCTGGCCCAAAGCGCCCAGCTGGCCGGCCGTCACGAAGAGGCGCGCGGCCGCTTCGAGGCGATGCTTGAGGATCCCCAGATGAAGCCGGTGGGCCTGCACGGGCTCTACGTCGAGGCGGAGCGCGTCGGCGAGCCGGTCGCCGCACGGCACTATGCCGAGGAAGCGGCGAAGCTCGTCCCGGGCCTTGCCTGGGCCGGACGCGCAGTGCTCGGCTATCAGGCCGTTGCCGGCGACTGGGCCGATGCAATCCGTTCGCTGGAGCGCAACTACGCGGCCAAGCTCGTCGACAAGAAGACGTTCCGTCGCCACAAGGCGGTGCTGCTGACCGCGCAGGCGCTGGAGCTGGAGGACCGCGATCCGGATCAGGCCAAGGGCCTGGCCTCGGAGGCGCACGGGCTGGCGCCCGATCTGGTGCCGGCCGCGGTGGTCGCGGCACGGCTCGCCACCCGGCGCGGCGACATCCGCAAGGCGCTGAAGGTGGTGGAGACTACCTGGAAGCTCTCGCCGCATCCCGATCTGGCGGACGCCTATGCCCATGCGCGCACCGGCGATTCCGCGCTGGACCGGCTGAAGCGGATCAAGGCGCTGGCCGCGCTGCGCGCCCACAACGCGGAAGGCGCGCTGGCGTTGGCACGTGCCGCGCTGGAGGCCTCCGACTACACGCTGGCCCGCGCCCAGCTCAAGGCGGCGATGACGCTGGAGCCGACCCGCCGGGCCTTCCTGCTGATGGCGGAGCTGGAGGAAACCCAGCACGGCGACCGTGGCCGGGTGCGCGAGTGGCTCGCCCGCGCCGTGCGTGCGCCGGTCGATCCGGCCTGGGTTGCCGATGGCGTCGTCAGCGAGGCTTGGGCGCCGGTGTCTCCGGTCGACGGCCGCCTGGATGCTTTCGTGTGGACCTCGCCGCCGGCGGCGCTCGATCACCAGGATACCTCTCTGGAGGCGCTGGACGAGGCGATGTTCGAGGCGCTTCCCGCGGTTGCGGCTTCGATTCCGGCCCGCCCGGACGAGATCGATGCGCTCAGCGACGGGCCGGTCGTTGAGATGACGCCGGCTGCACCTGCTGCCGAAACGAAGACCGTCGACACCCCGGCGGCGGTTGCCAAGGTTGAGGAGACGGCTCCGGAGAAGGCGACCGAGAAGGCCTCGGAGAAGCCTGTGGCCGAGGCGAAGCCTGCCCCTGCGCCTGCTCCGGCAACAAAGCCGGTCGAGCCGGCGGCCGCTGAAAAGGACCTTTCGGAAAAGAGCGAGGCGAAGCCTGCGGCGGCTCCCGCAGCAGCCGTTGCAGCTGCGGCACCGGTCGCCCCGGCGAAGGGCGATGCGAAACCGGACGGCAAGGACGCCAAGGGTGGCAAGGACCTGTCGCGGCCTATCGAGTTTCCGCTGAAGCACATGCCGGACGATCCGGGACCGGACGGGGGCGACGACGAGGTGCCCCCGAAGACGCCGGGCTACCGCTTCTTCAACTGACGGCGGATACGGGAATACAAAAAAGGGCGCGGGATCATCTCCCGCGCCCTTTTTGTTGTCTTGCTGCCTAGGACTTCCTGTCTGCGTCAGGCGCCGCGGTTCTGGCGGTTCTCGATCAGGTCGTCGACCACGGCCGGATCGGCCAGCGTCGAGGTGTCGCCGAGATTCTCGAAGCTGTCCTCGGCGATCTTGCGCAGGATGCGGCGCATGATCTTGCCCGAGCGGGTCTTCGGCAGGCCGGGAGCGAACTGGATCAGGTCGGGCGAAGCGATCGGCCCGATCTCCTGGCGCACCCAGGCGCGCAGTTCCTTGGCGAGGTCCTCGCTCGGCTGCTCGCCGGCCATCAGCGTCACATAGACGTAGATGCCCTGGCCCTTGAGGTCGTGCGGATAGCCCACCACCGCGGCCTCGGAGACCTTGGGATGGGCGACCAGCGCGGATTCCACCTCGGCCGTGCCCATGCGGTGGCCGGAGACGTTGATGACGTCGTCGACGCGGCCGGTGATCCAGTAATAGCCGTCGGCATCGCGGCGGCAGCCGTCGCCGGTGAAATACATCCCCTTGTAGGTGGAGAAGTAGGTCTGCACGAAGCGCTCGTGGTCGCCGTAGACCGTCCGCATCTGGCCGGGCCAGCTGTCCGTGATGACGAGATTGCCCTCGGCGGCGCCCTCCAGGATCGCGCCTTCCGCATCGACCAGGGCCGGCTGCACGCCGAAGAACGGGCGTGTCGCCGAGCCGGGCTTCAGCGCCGTGGCGCCGGGCAGCGGCGTGATCAGGATGCCGCCGGTCTCGGTCTGCCACCAGGTGTCGACGATCGGGCAGCGGCTGTCGCCGACATTCTCGTAGTACCAGATCCAGGCTTCCGGATTGATCGGCTCGCCGACCGAGCCGAGGATCCGCAGCGAGGCGCGCGAGGTCTTCTTCACGTGATCGGTGCCGGCGCCCATCAGCGAGCGGATCGCCGTCGGTGCGGTGTAGAAGATCGTCACCTTGTGCTTGTCGATCACCTCCCAGAAGCGGGCCGGGGACGGATAGGTCGGGATGCCCTCGAACATCAGCGTCGTCGCGCCATTGGCGAGCGGTCCGTAGACGATATAGGAGTGGCCGGTCACCCAGCCCACATCCGCCGTGCACCAGTAGATGTCCTCGTCCTTGCAGTCGAAGACGTACTGATGGGTCATCGAGGCGTAGACGAGATAGCCGCCGGAGGTGTGCAGCACACCCTTCGGCTGGCCGGTCGAGCCGGAGGTGTAGAGGATGAAGAGCGGGTCTTCCGCGTTCACCTCGGCCGGCGGGCAGGTGTCGGACACGCGCTCGCGCGCTTCGTGATACCAAACGTCGCGGCCGTCCTTCATGGCGACATTGCCGCCGGTGCGCCGCACGACCAGTACCTTGTCGACCGGCGCCTTGTCGGCGGCCTTGTCGACATTGGCCTTCAGCGGCACCTTGCGGCCGCCGCGCAGGCCCTCGTCGGCGGTGATCACCACCTTGCTCTCGCAGCCGGCGATGCGCTGCGACAGGCTGTCGGGAGAGAAGCCGCCGAAAACGACCGAATGGATGGCGCCGAGCCGGGCACAGGCGAGCATCGCATACGCGGCTTCCGGGATCATCGGCAGGTAGATGGTCACCCGGTCGCCCTTGGCGACGCCCAGGTCCTTGAGAACGTTGGCGAAGCGGTTCACCTCGCCGGCGAGCTCCCTGTAGGTGATCACCTTGTGCTCGGACGGGTCGTCGCCCTCCCAGATGATCGCCGGCTTGTCGCCGCGCGTCGCCAGGTGACGGTCGACGCAGTTGGCCGAGACGTTCAGCGTGCCGTCCTCGAACCATTTGATCGAGACGTTATGCGGGTCGTAGGAGGTGTTCTTGACCTTGCCATACGGCTTGATCCAGTCGATCCGCTTGCCGTGCTCGCCCCAGAACGCCTCCGGATCGGAGACCGAAGCGGCGTACATCTCCTGGTACTTCGCATCGTCGATCAGGGCGGATGCGGCGATCGCAGCCGGAACCGGATAGAGATTTTCGGACATACGGATCCTCCCAGTATCTCGAGGCGCGCGCATCGTGCCGGCGTGCCGCTCGTTGTCGCCGCGCATTATGGGGATCGTGGCCCGGGCCGTCCACTTCGCTGCAATCGTTCTTTCGTAGGCGGGGCAGGACGTTGCGTCAGTCCGCTGGCCGCGTCAGCCCAACAGGCCGAGAACGATGCCCTGAATCACAAGGACCGCCAGCCAGTGGCCGCCGTCGATGACGGTCAGCGCCCAGGAGGCGCCCTGAAACCTGTGATTGACGATGAGGGTGGTGGCGAGAAAACCGGTCCAGACCAGCACGGCGGACAGGATGCCGTTGGATACCGTCATCGGGCCGGCATGGTAGATGATGCCTGCGAAGATCAGCGCCATCACCAGCTGGCAGGCGAAGCTGGCGATGAACAGGAACGGCCGCGGCCGAGTGTCGGCCTCGCTCAGTCGCGCCGCCCGCATCCACACGCGGCCGAGCACTGCGTACCACGCCGCACCCGTGGCAAAGGAAGCCACCGCTGCCGCCAGCACGGCGAGCAGGTCGATCCCGTCGAACATCATGAATTGGGTCCGTCCCTCTTTGTTCGCCGCTCAGGCGATCAGCGTTTCCAGTCCGGCGCGGGCAAGACCGGCCGCAAGATCCTCCAGCGCCTCGCGCCGTTCTGCCGCCCGGCCCGCCAGGAGGTGGACGAGAACGGCGCCGCGCGCTTCTTCCGCGGCCCGGGACAGGGCTCGCGGCAGAGCGGGCCCGCGGCGCACGCCGTCGCGGTCGATCTCGCCGATCCAGACGCGGCGGGCGTGACCGCCGTCGCTGGCCCCCTCACCGAGGCCAATCACCACGACCGCGTTGCGAAAATCCTCCAGAGCATCGAGGTCGATGCCGGAAAACAGGTAGCGTTTGCCAGAGGCCCCGGAGAGATAGCGGTAGCGGTCGCCAAGGCCAAGTTCCTCGGCCGCGCGCGGAGCACCTGCCTGCGCCTGAACGATCTCGTCCGCCGGCGCGGGGGCGTCCTGTACGATCGGGGTTTCGACGGGCGATGCCGTGAGCAGATCGATCGCCTCGCCGGCGTGACTGCCCGCCGTCTGCGCTGTCTGCGCATCGGCTGATGCAGCAGCATGCGAACCTGCTTCGCCCCTCGTGGCGGAGGGCCGGGCAAGGGAAGGCGGGCGATGCTCCGTTCCGGCAGTCCCGCCGTCTTCCGCGGGCGTGCCGGCCGGCAGGGTTGCAACGGGACCGGTCATGCCGCCATGATAGAACGTATCGTGAACTCCTGCCAGCACAAATGCGCGGCAATACGGTGGCCACGATTGGCTCGGGCGTCTCGGCAGATATCGCGAGCGAAGGGGAGCGGGCGTGGCCGCGATGCGGCGCGCGCAGTTTCTGCCTCGAAGGGCAGGAGAAAAGCGGATCTCGGGAAGGTCAGAGAAAAAGTGGTGCCGCTGAAGGGACTCGAACCCCCGACCCCATCATTACGAATGACGTGCTCTACCAACTGAGCTACAGCGGCGTACCAGACCGGGACAGAGCGTCCCGTGCGTTCGGCGGTTGCCCGCCTGACCAGCGGCGGGAAGCCGAGCCGGTCGCCTGCCGGTCGGTACGCTATCGGTCCGTTTCGCCGTTTCGTTCCGACAAGGCCGCAATGGCCACACAACGACAAAGGCGATGCCGGACGACCGGTCCGTCAGGTGGCGGTGTGATAGCGGACAAGCGGGCGGGGCGCAAGAGGGTTTGCGCCCGCCGTCCCCGCTTTCGCCGCACCGGTTCGCGTCGACCTCAGCGCGACAGGTAGGTGGACTTGATCTGGTTGGCGATCGCCTGGAAGCGCGCGTTCAGTTCGGCCTCGTTGTCGGCGAGATAGTAGTCGCCGGAGGACGAGGCACACTGGCTCATGACCTTCTTGGCGCTGGCGAGATTGCCGATCTGGAAACCGACGGTGATGATCTTGATGCCGGACTTCTTGATGTTGTCGCACAGCTCGATGGCGCGGTTGGTCGAGTTCGACCCCTGGTCGAGCCTCGCGATCCAGTCGTAGTTGGTCTTGTCCAGCCTTACGGGACCGTCGAACCAGGTGTTGAAGTCGCCGTCGGTCATCAACAGCATGTATTTCAGCACGCGCTCGTCGGTATAGGCGGCGGGCTTGCTCTCGGACGGCCACATCGTCGACCAGTTGGGCGACAGGGTGTACCAGCCCCAGGCCACGCCGGTCTGGCCCGCGGTGTTGCCGCTCGCCGACAGACGGGAGATCGTGTAGAGCGGCGTTCCCGCCTTGGACGAGGAGCCCGGGTCGAGCGTCAGGGGCACCACTTCGGCATTCGGGCAGACGAAGCCCGAGGAGCTGTAGGCGCGCGAACCGTTCCAGTAGTAGCCGCTGTTGTAGCCGGCCTGAGCCGTCCCCGGTCCTACCGAGGCGGTGATGTAACTGGCGTCCGTATAGGCCTGTGCGCCCGTCCGCTCCGTCACGCAATCCGTGTAGGACGTACGTGTGGCGTTCGCGCCCTTGGTCGCGAGCGTGGCACGCATGGTGCCGATGTTGACGCCGCTTGCATAGGGCACCACCGCAATCCGCACCTTCTCGTTGGTGGGCGCAATGTCCGGCGGGATCAGCGTGTTGACGAAGCTGGTGGCGGCGTTGCGCAGCGCTGAGATCTTGCTGCCGCCCATCGAGCCGGTGACGTCGAGCACGAGGGTCGCCTCGACGCTCTTCGGATAGACCGCCTCCGCGTCGACGCTGACATTCAGCTCCTTCGGACCGAAGCCTGCGAGATGGATGAAGTAGGTGGGCACGCGCGAGCGGGCGGAAACCTCGATCACCCGCGCTTCGGTGTCGATCTTCGGCGGATCGATGACGATCGGGCTTTCCGTGCCGGAGCCCTTGGTGTTGGCGCCGAAATAGGCCTCGTAATTGGCGTTGAGATAGGACTGGATCTCTTCCGAGGTCATGTTGCGGATCGACAGCTCGCGAGCCACCGCCAGCATCGCCGCGTCGAGGCCGCGGGCAATGCTCTGGCGCTGGTTGATGGCGCGGGCGAAGTCGAGGCCGGTGCCGCCGACGACGATGGCGAGGATCACGACGATCGCGAAGATCGGCAGGATGGCGCCGCTGCGATCCTCGCCGAAGCGCCGGATCCGGCGCCGCGCGGCCTGAAACCTCTTGCCTGATTTACGAGACAGCATCTTTTCCCACTCCCGCGCCGATACGGCGGCGCGTGCCTTCTGGCCGGACAGTGGCACGAAGGAGCGACGGTTGGTTAAATCGATCGTGTAAAGACGGGGTTTCGAGGAGTCGGTTGACGAAGGGTAAAACTGCCGAGCGGAAAGGCAGCATCCACAGGAACGAGCCTGCGCAGGATCTGCAGGTGCGACGAAAGGGATCGGGCGGCTCAGGGCTCCAGCTCGGTGTCCCAGTAGAGGAAGTCGAGCCAGCTTTCGTGCAGGTAGTTCGGCGGGAAGAGGCGGCCGTTGTTGTGCAGGTCCTGGACGGTCGGGGAAGGGCAGGTGCATCGGCCACATGCCGATGTCGGCGCAGGACTTGTTGGCTTTGCGGAGGTTGCAGGGCGAGCAGGCCGTGATGACATTGTCCCACGTGGTCTGCCCGCCTTTGGAGCGTGGGACGAGATGATCGAAGGTCAGTTCCTCCCGCGAGCCGCAATACTGGCATTGGAACCGGTCGCGCAGGAAGACGTTGAAGCGGGTGAAGGCGGGGTGGCGGCTCGGTTTTACGTAGCTTTTCAACGAGACGACGCTGGGAAGTCTGAACTCGCTGCTCGGACTTCGGACCGTGATGTCGTATTCGGAGACAATGTTGACCCTGTCGAGGAACACGGCTTTCACCGCATCCTGCCACGCCCAGAGCGACAGCGGATAATACGCCAGCGGGCGGTAGTCAGCATTGAGCACCAGGGCCGGGTGAGCACCTGGAGAGACGGCGAGTGTCACACCTTCGCTCCTCATGCCTGCTCGCCGGCCCAGCGAAGGCGCATCGCAACCGCGATTCGCTTCCCCGGCCGGTCGACCGAACGCGGCCATAGTGTAGAGCCACAGTGACAGTCTTGTGAAGCCCGACAAAGCGCATGGCTCGGTCTTTGACGTGCCGGCGTGCGGGCATGAAAAAAGCGCGGGCCCCGGGGACCCGCGCTCTTCGTGTCCAGTCGTGGAGCGACGGCCGTCAGCCGCGCGGCCACTCGCGAATGTCGACGAAATGACCGGCGATCGCGGCGGCTGCCGCCATGGTCGGCGACACCAGATGGGTGCGGCCCTTGAAGCCCTGGCGGCCCTCGAAATTGCGGTTCGAGGTGGAGGCGCAGCGCTCGCCCGGCGACAGCTTGTCGGCGTTCATGGCAAGGCACATGGAGCAGCCCGGCTCGCGCCAGTCGAAGCCGGCCTCGCGGAACACCTTGTCGAGGCCTTCGGCCTCGGCCTGCGCCTTCACCAGGCCCGAGCCAGGCACGACCATGGCGTTGACGCTCTCGCGGACCTTGTGGCCGCGGATGACCGAGGCTGCGGCGCGCAGGTCTTCGATGCGGCCGTTGGTGCAAGAGCCGATGAACACCCGGTCGACGGCGATGTCGGTGATCGGGGTGCCGGCGGTCAGGCCCATGTACTGCAGCGCGCGGCGCTTGGAGGCGCGGCGGTTCTCGTCTGCGATCTCCTCCGGATCCGGCACGCGACCGGTGACCGAGATCACGTCCTCGGGGCTCGAGCCCCAGGTGACGATCGGCGGCAGGTTGGCGGCGTCGAGGCGCAGTTCGCTGTCGAAATGCGCGCCCTCGTCGGTGAAGAGCTTCTGCCAGTAGGCGACGGCCTTGTCCCAGTCGGCGCCCTGCGGGGCCTTCGGCCGGCCCTTGATGTAGTCGAAGGTCTTCTCGTCGGCGGCGATCAGGCCGGCGCGGGCGCCGCCCTCGATCGACATGTTGCAGACGGTCATGCGGCCTTCCATCGACAGCGCGCGGATCGCCTCGCCGGCATACTCGATGACATGGCCGGTGCCGCCGGCCGTGCCGATCTCGCCGATGATCGCCAGGATGATGTCCTTGGCGGTGACGCCGTCCGGCAGGATGCCGTCGACGGTCACGCGCATGTTCTTCGCCTTCTTCTGGATCAGCGTCTGGGTGGCGAGCACATGCTCCACCTCCGAGGTGCCGATGCCATGGGCGAGGGCGCCGAAGGCGCATGTGTCGAGGTGTGGCTGTCGCCGCACACGATGGTCATGCCCGCAGGGTGAAGCCCTGCTCGGGACCGACGATGTGGACGATGCCCTGGCGCAGGTCCGTCTCGCTGTAATACTCGACGCCGAACTCGGCGGCGTTCTTGGCCAGCGTTTCGACCTGGAGCGCGGACTCCGGATCGTCGATGCCGTGGCTGCGGTCGGTGGTCGGCACGTTGTGGTCGACCACGGCCAGCGTGCGCTGCGGCTGACGGACCTTGCGGCCGGTCATGCGCAGGCCCTCGAAGGCCTGCGGGCTGGTGACTTCATGCACCAGATGGCGGTCGATATAGAGCAGGACGGTACCGTCCTCCTGGGTCTCGACGACGTGGTCGTCCCAGATCTTGTCGTAGAGCGTGCGCGGAGCGTTCATCTGTCTCTCCTGATAATCTGCAGGTCCGGGACGGGGCCTTCGGGCCTCCGGCCGGGTGCCGCACGAAGCGCGGCAAATGGCGGTCTTCGAAGAAAAGTGCGGCCTCTCAGCCGGCGGGGCTACCAGCCGGCGCGAGGCCGGTGGTAAGGCCGGGATCGCCCGGCGACGCAAAAAGGGCGTGAAAGCGCGCAGGCAGGCGGCGGCGGTCGCCGATCTCGATACGCTGCCAGCGGCGGGTGCGGGTCGGGCGCGGACGCGTACAGTCAGGCGCGCCCCGGACGGCGCCGTCCGGCTGCGATGTCCTGCCGCGCGTTGGCGCGGGCGTCCTGTCACACGGTGCGACCGGCATGGTCTCCAGCGGCTCCAGCTTCCGACGCTGCCGGTTCCCTCTCCGCCTGAAGCGGCGGCCGGCATGTCGATCGACGACGGGCCACGCTGCCGGCGGCGCCCGGTTCGATGGAACCGCGCCTGCCGATGTCGTGCCCGTTCCCTTTCATTTGCGCCGATTGCCTTGCCGGGTCAAGGCCGCAATTGCCCGCGCTGGCCGCTCCGAGCGGCCGGAGCGGACGGGGTCAGCGCATCAGGTTGGGCAGCAGCAGGACCAGCGAGGGTACCGCGACGATCAGCGCCAGACGGACGATGTCGGCGAGGATGAACGGCACGATGCCGCGGAAGATCCGCCCGAGCGGGACATCCGGCATCACCGTCTTCAGCACGAAGACATTGAGGCCGACCGGCGGGGTGATCAGGCTGATTTCGGTGACGACGACGACGACGATGCCGAACCAGACGAGATCATAGCCGAGGGCGGCCATCATCGGCGCGAAGATCGGCACGGTGAGCAGCACCATGGAGAGGCTTTCCAGCACCATGCCGAGGCAGAGATAGACGCCGAGCACGGCGAGCAGGATCGCCCAGGGCGGCAGGTCGGAGGCCGCCGCCATTCCTGAGAGCGCCGCCGGCAGGCCGGCGATGTTGACGAAGTTGGAGAAGATCAGCGCGCCGATCAGCACCATGAACATCATCGTCGTGGTGGCGGCGGTGTCGCTCAGCGTCTCCAGCAGGGTGGCGAGGGTCAGCCGGCGGCGGGCGAGCGCGATCAGGAAGGCGCCGCTGGCGCCGATGCCGGCGGCCTCCGTAGCGGTGAAGACGCCCGCATAGATGCCGCCGATCACCAGCACGAAGAGCGCGGTGATGCCGGCCACGCCGGCAAGGGCGCGGAAGCGCTCGCGATAGGGCAGGCGCTCGGCCGGGGGGCCGGCTTCCGGACGGCGCCAGCAGACCAGCCAGACGGCGGCCATGTAGCCGATGATGCCGAGAATGCCGGGAATGATGCCGGCGATGAACAGCTTGGCGATGTCCTGCTGGGCGGTGACGCCGTAGAGCACCAGGATCACCGAAGGGGGGATCAGGATGCCGAGCGTGCCGCCGGCGGCGATGACGCCGCTCGCCAGCCCGTCGTCGTATTTGTAGCGGCGCATCTGCGGCAGGGCGACCTTGCCCATGGTGGCGGCGGTGGCGAGCGAGGAACCGCAGACGGCGGAGAACCCGCCGCAGGCGACGGCGGTCGCCATGGCGAGGCCGCCGCGTCGATGGCCGAGCCAGGCGTGGCAGGCGGCGTAGAGCTCATCGGACAGGCCTGCCCGGGTGACGAGATTGCCCATCAGCACGAACAGCGGCACCACCGACAGCGGGTAGGAAAGGCCGGTGTCGAACGTTGTCTGTCCGACCATCGCCATGGCCGGGGCGAAGCCGAGGATCATCGTCAGGCCGAGGCCGCCGACGGCGGCCATGGCGACGGCGATCGGCACGCCGGCGAACATCACGACGACGAGAATGACGAGGCCGGGAAGCCAGGTTTCCATGGTCTTGCGAAAGTCCCTCGGGGAAGTGGACGAGGCGGCCGTTCAGGGCTGCCGGCGCAGGATCAGCACGGCGGCGACGAGCGCCGAGATGCCGGCGAGCACCGCCATGACGACGGCGAACCGGTCCCAGCGGAATGCCGAGATAGACCGTGGCATCGCCATAGGAGCTGTAGTCGCGGCCCAGAATCGCGAGCCGCCAGGCAAAGACCGCCAGCACGCCGGCGGTCACTGCCAGCGCTGCGCGGGCAAGTCCCTGCCGGAGACGGCCCGGAAGCCGGCCGGTCAGGAGGTCGACCGTGACATGCTCCCGCCGTGCGGTGACGATCGGCAGGCCGACGAAGACGACGAGCGCCAGCAGCACCTCGGTCAGCTCGAAGGCGCCGGGCAGCGGGCTGTTGAACACGTAGCGACCGATGACGTCGACGAATGTCACCGCCATCATCACCAGCAGCAGCAGCGCGGCGACGAGCTGGAGAAGGCGCGTCGCCGCGGCGAGCGGCCGGGAGGGGCTTGCGCCCCCGCCGGTCGCGCCGTCGCGGGTTTCGCCGGTCATTTCGCTGCGGCGATCTCGGCCTTGAGCATGTCGATGGCGGCCTGGCCGTCGATGCCGGCGGCGGAGGCCGCATCGAGGAAGCCCTTCTCGACGCCCGCGAGCTTCTCGGCGATGGCAGCGGTCATGGCATCGTCGGCGGTGGTCTGGGCGACGCCCTTCTCCTCCATCACATTGATGCCGGCCGCGTCGGCCGCATCCCAGGCCTGGCCGGCCATGCGGGCCATGGCCTCACCCGACACGCCGTCGATGGCGGCCTTGTCCTCGTCCGAGAGCTTGTCCCAGGCGCCGCGGTTCATCACCACGAAGAACGAGGTGTTGTAGAGGCCGCCCGGCACCGACACGCCGTTGCGGATCACCTCGTCGATGCGGAAGAAGGGCACGGACTCCGGCGGGAACAGGATGCCGTCGGCAACGCCGTTGGCGAGGATTTCGTAGACCTGCGGCGAGGGGGCCTGCACGCCGACCATGCCGAGCCGCGAGGCGATCTCGGCAACGATGCCGCCGCCGATGCGCATCTTCAGGCCCGCAAGGTCGTCGACCGAGGCGACTTTCTTGGTGGTGGTGTAGATGCCGCCGGGACCATGGGTGAAGACGGTGAGCAGCTTGACGCCCTCATGCTCGTCGGCCTTGGAGAGCATCTCCTCCTGCACCTTCCAGTAGGCGACGGACAGCGCCTCGGCGCTGTCGGACAGGAACGGCCCCTCGACCAGCGGCGTCAGCTTGAAGCGACCGGGCGTGTAGCCGTGGACGCCATAGCCGACATCGGCCGCGCCCGAGCGGATCAGGTCGAACTGTGCCGGCGGCTTGCCGATCGGCGCGGCCATGATCTCGACCTTGACGCGCCGTCGGTCGCCTTGGCCACCTGCTCGCCCCAGGGGGCCAGGATGTCCTTGACGATGGGGTGGAGGGCGGCAGCCAGTTGGATACGCGCAAGGTGGTCTCGGCGGAGGCGGCAGTGGCAAGGCCAAGTGCCGCGACCGCGGTCAGCATCCCGATGAATTTCCGCATTTCAGTCCCCTCTGTCTGGTTCTTGTTCCGGTCAGGCGCTCTGCTTCTTGCCGGATGCATTGAGCGCATCCTCGGCTATTTTCCTGACCCTTTCCAGCTGGATCTTGCCGAGCGCATTGCGCGGCAGTTCCTGTGCGAAGACAACGGACTTCGGGTGCTTGTAACGCGCCAGACGTCCGTCGAACCCTGCCAGCACCGCCTCGGCGGTGACCTCCCGGCCAGGTTCCGCAACCACCACCGCGACCGGGCTTTCGCCCCAGCGCGGATCGGCAATGCCGACCACTGCGGCTTCCCTCAGGTCGGCGATCTCGCCGAGTACCCGCTCCAGCTCGGCCGGATAGATGTTCTCGCCGCCGGAGATGATGACGTTCTTCAGCCGGTCCTTGAACCAGAAGACGCCCGCCTCGTCGCAAAGGGCAAGGTCGCCGGTGCGGAACCAGCCATCGCGGAACGTGTCGGCCGTCGCCGTCTCGTTGTTCCAGTAGCCTTGCGTGATGTTGCCGCCCTTCAGCTCGATCTCGCCGATCTCGCCGGGACGGGCATCGCGGTCGCCGATGCGGATGCGCGCCTTCGTATGCAGGCCGGGCCGCCCGATGGCACCGAATTCCGGGACGACATTCTCGCGGCGCTGGTAGATCGCGACCGGTCCGGTCTCGGTCGCGCCATAGACCTGCAGCACCGGAACGCCGCGGTCGACGAAGGCGCGCATCAGGGCGTGCGGAACGTCGGAGGAGCCCGTCGCGACAAGGCGCAGGGAGGAAAGGTCCGCCGTTTTCCACTCGGGATGGGCGATCAGCGCGGCGAGCGTTGCCGGCACCAGGACCGTGAGGTCCGGACGCTGGTCGCGGATCGCGGCGAGCGTCGTGCCGGGGTGGAACCGGTCGTGCAGGATCACCGTCGCCCCGGCATAGAGCGCCGGTGTCGTCTGGATATTGAGCCCGCCGACATGGAACATCGGCAGCACCGTCAGCACCGTGTCGGCGGCGGTGATCTCCTGCATGTGCAGGGCGTTCAGCGCGTTGGCCTCGACGGCGGCCTGGGTCAGCACGGCGCCTTTCGGCCGGCCGGTCGTGCCGGAGGTGTAGACGATCAGCAGGGGATCTTGCGCCGCACCGCCTCCCTCGCCATGGCGAGCGGTGCGTCGTCCAGCGTCTGGCGGGCGAGACCGCCTGTTGCCGGATCGGCGACCAGCGTCTCGGGAAGCGGGGCGATGGCCGCCATCGCGGCAAGGGTGGCGGCGAAGTCGCGCTGATGCACCAGCAGCCTTGCGCCGCTGTCGGCGAGAGCGTGCGCAAGCTCGGGCGGGGCAAGGCGCCAGTTCAGCGGCACGAGAATGGCGCCGAGCCGGGCCGCGGCGAAGGTCAGCAGCAGCTGGTCGGGCGAATTGGTGCCGAGATACGCGATCCGCTCGCCGCGGGCGATCCCGTGGCGGGCGGCAAGGGCACCGGCCAGACGGCCGATGCGGGCGGCGAGAGCGGCGTAAGCGATCCGCTCGTCGCCGAAGACCAGCGCCGTCTTCTCCGGTGTGAAGCGGGCATGCGCCTCGATCCAGTGGTCGATCGACGTCACTCGTCGGTTTCTCCGGCAGGTAGAGGCTTTCCCGGCCGATCCGGTCGAGGCAGATCTCGGCCGTCCAGGGCAGCATCAGGGCGCCGCAGCGGCTGTCGCGGAACAGGCGCTCCAGCGGCAGCGACTTCAGCATGGACTGACCGCCGCAGGTGCGGATGGCGAGCTGGCAGATCTCGTTGGCGTTTTCCATCACCGTGTATGGGCCGCCCAGGCGCGCAGCATCTGCTCGCGCGAGGGATCGGGGCCTGCCTCGGTGATCGCCTGGAACCACAGGGCCTTGGTCTGCTCCAGCATCAGGTGCATCTGGGCAACGCCCATCTGCTTGGTGGGGAACATGCGCCGCTTGACCGGCGGCAGGCCCGGCCATTCGCCGCGCAGATACTTGACGGTGAAGTCGAAGGCCGCCTGGGCGATGCCCATGTAGGTCGGCGACAGGGTCATGAACATGTGCGGCCAGCGGCTGGCAGCCTGGTAGTAGACGCCGCGCGGCATCAATGCCTCGTCCTCGGGCACGAAGACGTCCTTGAACAGCAGGGTGCGCGAGACGGTGCCGCGCATGCCGAGCGGGTCCCAGGGGCCGACCACCTCGACGCCCTCGGCCGTTGCCGGCACGGCGATATACATCGTGTCGCGGCGGGAGGGGCGCTCGCCCTCCTTCATCTCGCCGCAGAGGATGCCGTAGTAGTCGGCATGGCCGGACAGGGAGGCGAAGATCTTCTTGCCGTTGATGATCCAGCCGCCGTCGACCTTGCGGGCCGAGGTGGAAAAAGGCGCAGCGCCGGCCGCGGCGGCGCCGCCTTCCGAGAAGGGCTGTGAGTAGATGGCCCCGTCTTCGAGGATGCGCTTATAGTGGACGGCACGGCGCTGGCGATGCAGCTCCCGCTCGCCGGCCTCGATTTCCAGGTCGTCGGTCAGCGCGCCGGTCCACAGGCAGGAACACACATGCATGTTCCAGGTCAGGGCTGTCGCGCCGCAATAGCGGCCGATCTCGGCTGCCGTCATCATGTAAGTGCGGAACGGGGCGCCGTGGCCGCCGTCTTCCTTGGGCACGCAGATGCCGAGAAGGCCGGTCTCGTGCATGTCGCGGTAGTTCTGCGTCGGGAACACCGCGTCGCGGTCGATGGCCTCGGCGCGCGGAGCGAAGCGGGACTTGGCCACCCGGCGGGCGAGGGCGGTCAGTTCCTCCTCCTGCTCGTCAGGCGGAAGGCCTTGGGATCGAAGATCGGCTTGTCCATGTCGAGCGTCTCGAGATCGGCGACGGTCATCGGCCTGCTCCCTCTTGCGGCGGTGTGGTCTCGGTCTGTTTCAGGAAGTCGCGGAGCGCGGCCTCGAAGGCCTTCGGGCATTCCAGCGGGGCCAGATGGCCGGTGCCGGGCAGCTCCACGTAGCGGGCGTCGCGCAGCTTTTCGCTCATCCGGCGCATGGTCGGGGCGGGCGCGTTGCGGTCCACTTCGCCGGCGACGCAGCACCGGTGCAGCGATGTCGGCCAGCGTGTCGCGCGCATCGAAGGTGGCAAGGCAGCGGATCGCCTCGCGATAGGTCGCCTCCGGCACCGGCTCATGGCTTCGGTCGCCGTCGGCACGGCGGCCGGGTCCGAGGCCGGTCCGACGAGGTCCGGCACGAATTCGCGGGCAAGCTCGGGGATCGTGCGTCCGGCATCGAGCGGGGCCCAGCCGCTCGGCGACGAAGCGCTTCTGGAACTCGCCGTCGCGGCTGCCGAAAGCGGCGGTGGTGGCGGACAGGACCAGGGTGCGCACGCGGCTCGGATGGCGGGCGACGAAGTCCTGGGCCAGCATGCCGCCGATGGAGTGGCCGAGCAGGTCGACCTGGTCGAGCCCGAGCCGGTCGAGAAAGGCGAGCAGGGCCTGCGACAATGCGGGGAAGGTCATCGGCGACAGCAGCGCGGTGCCGCCGTAGCCGGGAAGGTTCCAGCGATGGCGTCGTGATCCTGGCCGAGCCCCTCGATCTGCGGCGCGAACATCTCCGCACCGGCGCCGATGCCGTGCAGCAGCACGACGGCGCGCTCGCCCCCGGTCCTGCGGATGTGGTCGGTCCCGTTCATCGCAGCGCCTCGATCAACTCGCCGTCCACCACCACCGGCTCGCCGTCGAGCGCAATGGTGCAGCCGCGCACCGGAATGTCGAAATGGCCCTTGGTGAAGCGGCCGGCGAACTCGTTGGCCCCGGTCGAGAACAGGAAATTGCCCGAATAGGCGCGCACTTCCGTTCCGTTGGTCTCGCGCTGGTCGTACATGGTCAGCGCCTCGTAGCGCGCTCCGGCATTCATGCCGAAGCCGACATGGGCGACGGCATAGGCCTCCTTGTCGCCCCAGCGGCGAGATAGCGGCGGGTCAGCTCGGCATCGGTGCCCTCGCCCTCGATCTCCGTCACGTAGTCGTCGACAATGGTCAGGCGGACCGGGCGCTCGAGATAGCGCTTGAAGGTCAGGTTGATGTCGCCGGCATCCAGCACCAATGTGCCGTTGACGCTGTGGGCGGCGGGGAAGCTGACGACGAGGCCGGCCGGCCAGTGGCGACGGAGCCCGGGCGGTCGCACCAGCCCCACACGCCGACGGTCGAGGCGCCTTTCATGGCAACCTTGAGATCCGTACCCGCAGCGGGAGCTGACGGTCATCTTGGTGGCCGCACGGATGCGGGAGACGGCCTCTCGCACCCGGTCCTTGTCGCGCGGCTGCGGCAGCAGGCGCTCGAGCGCGTCCGGATGTTCGTTTGAAATCATCAACATGCGGGCACCGCCCGCGATGATGCGCGGCAGCTCCGGCGCGTGCAGCAGGCCCTCGACCGTCAGGTCGACGACCCAGGCCGCTGGCGGCAAGGGCGGCAATCGCCGCGTCCTGTCCGGTGAGCGCAGCCGAGGCACCGGTCGAGCGCACCGGCACCGGCGCATCCTGCGGGGGCGTCGGCACGACCACATGGAAGGGGCGGGCGCCGAGGCGCTGCAGGGCGAGTTCCGCGATGTGGACGTTGAGGGCGCGCGACTGGGTTTCGGAGAGGATTGCGACACTCTCCCCCGGCGCCACCTTGCAGAGAGTGAAGACGGCCGCGAAGGCGTCGATCCACTTTCCTCGATCCTGTCGGCGAGCATCAGATCCTCCTCCCGATCCGCCCCGGCCAATCGCTTCGCGCCGACGTTCGGCACGGCCCGATCCGTGCCGTCCGACGTTTTGTTGCGTCGGGCGGGCAATTTTCGCAGCAAGCGAAAGAACTTGGATGAGCGTAGCAATTTCGTTATTGTATGAAAAGGAATATTTTTAGGCATGAACTTGTTGCCGGCGGCGCTCGCCGGCATTCCGCAAGCCGAAGGCACGAGGACAGGCCATGATGAGCGATCACCGCAGCTTCCGCAGCGCCCCGGGCGGTTCGTCCCGGCGTCACCATCGTCACCACGCTGGACGAGGCCGGCCGGCCGGTCGGGCTGACGGCGAATTCGTTCAACTCGGTCTCGCTCGATCCGCCGATGGTGTGCTGTGGAGCCTTGCCCGAAAATCGCAGAATCTCGCCGTTTTCGAGCGGTCCCGGCACTATGCGGTCAACATTCTGGCCTCGATCAGCGGGCGCTGTCCGACCGGTTCGCGCGGCCGGTGGAGGACCGTTTCGCCGGAGTTTCCTGGCAGCCGGGGCAATGCGGCGTGCCGGTGCTGGCGGGGGTAACCGCGGTGTTCGAGTGCCTCAACGCGACCGGGGTCGAGGGCGGCGACCATCTGGTTTTCCTCGGCAAGGTCGAGGCCTTCGACCATGCGGACCGCGAGCCGTTGCTCTATCATTCGGGGCGCTACGCGACCCCGAGCTATGCCGACGCGGCGGCCGTCCTGCCCGAATGAGAGGCGTGCAATGACCGATATCGCGGCACCCAGCCGCCCCTCCACCGGCAGCCAGCCGGAGAGCGCGAGCGCAGGCCGGGACGGACGCTTCGTCGACGGCTACCTGCTCTATCTGCTGGCGCGGCCTCCAGCGTCGCAAGCGCGGAATTCCACGAACAGGTGCGGGCCCGCGGAGTGCCGGTGGCGGTGTGGCGCATCCTCGCCTCCCTCAAGGGAACGGGCGAGGGACTGACCGTCGGCGAGCTCGCGAAGAGCTGTCTTGCCAACCAGCCGGCGATCTCCAAGACGTGGACAAGCTGGTCGCCAAGGGGCTGGTCGAGCGGCAGACGGATGCGGACGACCGGCGCCGCGTCTGGGTGCGGCTGACGCCGGCCGGAGAGGCGCATGTCGACGAGCTTATCCTCGACGCGAAGGCGCATCAGCGCGCCTCGTCGAGGCGATCGGCGAGGGGGAAACGGAGACGCTGCGCCGCGCCCTGCTGCGGCTGATCGAAAGGGCGGGACCGGGCGCCCCGGCCGCCGATTTCGACGGGTTTTCCGGCAAATAGGTCTTTAAATTCAACGCGCTGACGGCTATTGCAGAATTGAGACGGATTTTGCAAAATTCCGTCTCGAAATGCCGAAAAGTTGCGTTGTTGCATCCAAACGCCGCAACGGGTTCAATCAGCCCGCACGCCCCGCCGGGGTCTGCCTCAGGCGGGTCAGCATGTATCTCGACGTCCAGCACCAGCGTACCTTCTACGACCTGCCGCTCGGCCGCATGATGCGGGTGCTGGTCGGTGCGCGGATCCGGGCCCGCTGGCCCGACCTGAAAGGGCGCGCCCTGCTCGGGGTAGGCTACGCCGCGCCGTACATGCGGCCCTATCTGAAGAGGCGGAGCGGTGCATCGCCGCGATGCCGGCGGCGCAGGGCGTGGTCGCCTGGCCGCGCGGCGGGCGCAACTCGGCGACGCTGGTCGACGAGACCGAACTGCCGTTCCCCGATCACGTCTTCGACAACGCGCTGGTGGTCCACTGCCTCGATCATTGCGGCGACGCGGAAGCGCTGCTGCGCGAGATCTGGCGGGTGCTGGTGCGGGCGGTCGGATGATCGTCGTCGTCGCCAACCGGCGGGGATTGTGGGCGCGCGCTCGGAGATATCCCCGTTCGGCTACGGGAGGCCGTTCTCGCGCGGACAGATCGAGGGGCTGCTGCGCGCCTGCCAGTTCCGCCCGTCGGCAAGCGACGAGGCGCTGTGCCTGCCGCCGACCCGCTCGCGGCTGGTGCTGCGCAGCGCGCCGGCCTGGGACCGGGTCGGCCGCCGGCTGTGGCCGGCCTTTGCCGGACTGCTGGTGATCGAGGCGGAAAAGCAGATCTTCCCGGCGCGCCGCCGCGGCGCGAAACGCGGCTGATGAAGGCGCTGCGGCCGGTCTTCGTGCCGGAAGGCGCGGCGCCCGGCATGAACGGGCGCACGGGCCCGGGCCTTGGGCGATCGGGCCTTACGAGCGTTTCAGCAGGAACAGGCCTGTTCGCGATCAGGTTCCAGACCCACCAGGGCGCGGTGAAGCCGACCGGGCGGCGCGCGCATCCAGCGCCATCGACTGACGATCCGGGCATCGGCCTCCTGGCACAGGAGCACGAAGTCGCGGATGGTGCAGAAGTGGATGTTCGGCGTGTCGTACCAGGAATGGCAGGTAGTCGGTGACCGGCATGCGGCCGCCGAACAGAAGCTGCAGGCGGTTGCGCCAGAAGCCGAAATTCGGGAAGGACACGATGACGTTGGAGCCGATGCGCAGCAGCTCCTCCAGCACCCGGCGCGGCGCGTAGGTCGCCTGCAGGGTCTGGCTGAGGATGACGAAGTCGAAGGCGTTGTCCGGATAGTCCGACAGATCGCGGTCGGCATCGCCTGGACGACCGACAGGCCGCGGGCGACGCAGGCATTGACGCCGGCCTGGGACAGTTCCAGCCCGCGTCCGTCCACTTGCTTCTCGCGGATCAGCAGATCGAGCAGCTCGCCCTCGCCGCAGCCGATGTCGAGCACCCGCGAGCGGGCAGGACCAGATCGGCGACGAGACGGTGGTCGCCGCGCGCGCTGCCCGGCTGGGCGGCGGCCTGCGGCGCGGTCGTCGGCACGGGTGGCGCGTCCACCGCGGCCTCGGGTGTGGTGATGGTCGTCACGCTCATGCGGCACCTCCCGCCGGCGGGGCGATCCCGCGGGCATGCGCCGCGCCGGTCAGGAAACCGAGCACGGTGCGGAACATTTCCGGCTCGTCGAGCAGGAAGGCGTCATGGCGCCGGTCGCTCTCGACCTCGACGAAGGAGACGTTGGCGGCAGCCGCGCTTCAGCGCCTTGACCACCGCCTTGCTCTCGGCGTCGGGAACAGCCAGTCGGAGGTGAAGGACATGACGCAGAACCGGGTCGGCGAATGCAGGAAGGCGCGCGGCAGCGAGCCGCCAAAATCGGCGGCCAGGTCGAAATAGTCCATCGCCCGGGTGACATAGAGATAGGAGTTGGGGTCGAACCGGTCGACGAAGGTCATGCCCTGGTGGCGCAGGTAGCTCTCGATCTGGAAATCGGCGTCGAAGCCGAAGGTGATCGCCTCGCGGTCCTGCAGGTTGCGGCCGAACTTGCGGTGCAGCGCCGGGTCCGAGAGATAGGTGATGTGGGCGGCCATGCGCGCCACCGCGAGCCTTTGGAGGGACGCACGCCGCGCTCGAAATAGCGCCCGCCGCACCAGTTGGGATCGGCCATCACCGCCTGGCGGCCGACCTCGTGGAAGGCGATGTTCTGCGAGGAATGGCGCGCGGCGGCCGCGATGGGCACAGCGGAGAACACCCGCTCTGGATAGCTCACCGCCCATTGCAGCACCTGCATGCCGCCCATGGAGCCGCCGACCACGGAAAACAGCGTCTCGATGCCGAGATGGTCGAGCAGCACCGCCTGGGCGCGGACCATGTCGCGGATGGTCACCAGCGGCAGGTCGAGGCCCCAGCGCCGGCCGGTCGCCGGGTTGGTGGAGGCGGGTCCCGTAGTGCCGAGACAGCCGCCGAGCACATTGGCGCAGATGACGAAGAAGCGGTCGGTGTCGACCGGCTTGCCCGGGCCGACGAGCAGCGACCACCAGCCGGGCTTGCCGGTCAGCGGATTGGGCGAGGCGACATACTGGTCGCCGGTCAGGGCGTGGCAGACGAGGATCGCGTTGCTGCGGTCCTCGTTCAGCGCGCCGTAGGTCTCGTAGGCGATCTGCCAGGGATCGAGCACGGTGCCGGAATCGAGCCGCAGCGCCTTGTCGCCGCCGAACTTCTCGACGCGGCTCGACGGGGTGTCGGCCTCGCTGGCCGGCGCGGCCCGCAGCTCCCGCGGGCTCTGATCGGGCGGGCTCTCCTCGGCGGTCGTGTCCTTGCTCATCTGTGCGGACATCCTCCTGGCGGCGGTGGCACGGCCTTCCGGCACCGCCTGGGGTCAAACTCTCTCGCGACGGCCGGTTTTTCCTCGAAAGGGGCCGGGTCGCAGGGACCAGCAGACGTAGGAGCCCGTCCGGGCAACGTCAATGTTTTCTTTTGCTTTCGACAGGCCTGTTGCCTATGAGTATGCGCTGGCCGGCGCCCCGTTTTCCGCGAGTGCGGCCGTCTTTCCGCAAGGCCGGCATGCATGTCGGCCGCCATTCTCCGCCGGGCCGGCACATGCCGGCCACGCCCGCTGCAGCCAGGAAATTTCGGCCATGCTGACGAATGCCGATCCCCGTTCCCCGTCCCGTCCCGAGCCGCGCCCCGGCATCATGGAGATCGCTCCGTATGTGCCCGGCCGGACCAAGTCGACCGGCGGCGCGAAGCTCCACAAGCTGTCCTCCAACGAGACGCCGCTGGGCCCGAGCCCGCGCGCCGTGGAAGCGTACAGCGCCTGCGCCGGCCATCTGGAGCTCTATCCGGACGGCGGCTCGACGGGCCTGCGCGAGGCGATCGCCGACGTCTACGGCCTCAACCCGGACCGGATGATCTGCGGCAACGGCTCGGACGAGATCTGGAGCTGGTGGCCCGCGCCTATATCGGCCCGGGCGACGAGGGCCTCTACAGCGAATACGGCTTCCTGGTCTACAAGATCGCGATCCTGGCCGCCGGCGCGCACGCCGGTCGTCGCCCCGGAGCAGAACCTGACCACGGATGTGGACGCGCTGCTGGCGCGGGTGACGCCGCGCACCAAGGTCGTGTTCCTGGCCAATCCGAACAATCCGACCGGCACCTACCTGCCGTTCGACGAGATCCGCCGCCTGCATGCCGGCCTGCCGCCTACCGTGCTGCTGGTGCTCGACGCGGCCTATGCCGAGTATGTGCGCCGCAACGACTACGAGGCCGGCATCGAGCTGGCGGCGACGGCCGACAACGTGCTGATGACGCGCACCTTCTCCAAGATCTACGGCCTTGCGGCGCTGCGCATCGGCTGGGGCTACGGCCCGGCGCATGTGATCGACGCGCTGAACCGGGTGCGCGGGCCGTTCAACGTCTCCGCCGCCTCGCAGGCCGCCGGCATCGCCGCCGTGCGCGACCGGGCGTTCCTGGAGACCGCCGTCGCGCATAACGACAAGTGGCTGGAATGGGTGAGCCAGGAAGTGGCGGCGCTGGGCCTTGAGGTGACGCCGAGCGTCGGCAACTTCGTGCTGATCCACTTCCCCGAGGAGCGGGCCGCACCGCGGCGGAGGCCGACGCCTCTGAGCGCGCGCGGATGCGTGTTGCGGGCCGTGGGCGCCTATGGGCTGCCCAACGCGCTGCGCATGTCGA
>JACADM010000009.1_pt1 | contig 26092 bp, 25 predicted proteins | sample 7512371 | NCBI WGS metagenome assembly JACADM01 (sample SAMN14389041, study PRJNA612141) | algae metagenome | isolation source: non-axenic algae culture | place: India: Navi Mumbai | collected 2017-01
GGGGACTGTTGTATCTCGACCTGATGGCCGGAAACGGATCGGAAAAAGAGCTTATTCCGGATAGGGTTACAGACGGTACTCTTACCTCAGCCTATTGGGTTACCGAAGGCTATTGGCGGAGTGCTTACGCACAGATTACAGCATGTAACAATTTTCTTGAAAAAATAGGAAACGTGGAGATGGATGAGGAGGAAAGCAAGTGATGATGTCCGAGGTCCGGACACTCAGAGCCTATTATTATATGAATCTGGCCATATTTTTCGGCGATGTGCCGCTTGTAACACAATTGCTGACCATAGCAGAGGCCAACAGTGTGTTTCAGGCACCCCGGAATGAGGTTTTTGATTTTGTAGAGAAAGAACTGAAGGAGAGCGCGGAAGTACTTCCCCCGACCAGACCCGACAGCGAAAACGGCAGAATAACTACCGGGCTGCACTGGCTATTCTGGGAAGAGCGCAGTTGTTCAATAAGAAGTGGGAAGACGCCAAAAATACCTACAGGAAGATCATGGATGCCGGGGCGTACCAGATAGCACCCGAGTATAGCGAACTGTTCTGGGAAAGGGGAGAGTTCAGTAAAGAAATTATCCTGAGTTCTCAATTTCAGCAGGATACCTACAGCCACGTACTTTTACAGTACCTGTACCCCGAAACTTTGGGGAGGGTGGCACCAGTTTTCTCCTTACAACGAACTCGTCAAGGCGTATGAGTGTATCGATGGAAAAACGACAGAGGAATCCCCGTTATTCGATCCGGACAACCCTATGACAACAGGGATCCCCGCCTGGATTACACCATTATGATCTCTGACCGTACTGTTTTTAAAGGAGTCACCTACGTGTCCAGACCGGACAGCAATTCGCCCGACAGATTTAACAAATACAACTGGAGCGGTTATTGCATCAATAAATTTATGGACCCGGATTTTGATGCCAATCTCATGAATTACGGAGGAAACTGGTCTATCATCCGTTATCCTGAGGTATTGCTGGGGTATCTGGAAGCACATCTGGAATCAGGTGGGGCCATAGATCAGGGGATCCTCGACCAGACGGTAAACCTGGTGCGTCAGCGCAGTAGTGTACAGATGCCCGCTGTAACGACAACCAATCCTGCCGAACTTCGCGAAATCATCAGGAGAGAGCGTCGTGTGGAATTTGCTTTCGAAGGATTACGGTATTTTGATATATTGCGCTGGGGTATAGCAGCAGAAGAACTCAACCGTCAGTTTACAGGTATGAAACTCACTAACGATCCTGATAATTATACTGCATTTGATGTGGATGATGAGGGATATCTTCTATATCAGAGACGTAATTTTAAAGAGGGTATTAACGAGTTGTGGCCCATTCCGCTTTCGGAAAGGGAGATCAATACCCATCTCAACCAGAATACAGGTTATCAGCAGCGCTAAGCACGCTGTATCACGAAGTGTACTGCAAACCTAAACCATCGGGTTTATGGTTGCGCAATATGCTCCCCCACCTGCCATCGGGCAGGATATACTTATAACGAAAACTAAAAAACAGATGAAAAGAAGAGATGCATTAAAGACCATGTCGGCAGCAGCGGCAGGCTTGTATTTATCCAACATATTTGCTCAGGGACAATGGCTGGGAACACCTTTTCAACCGGAAATATCCGGGCCTTTTAAGCCTACCTGGGAATCCCTGATGAAATATCAGGTGCCCGACTGGTTTCGGGACGCCAAATTTGGTATGTGGGCCATTGGGGGCCGCAGTGCGAACCGGAAGCAGGCGACTGGTATGCCAGGGGAATGTATATGGAAGATTCCTGGCAGTACAAGTATCATCTTGAACATTACGGGCACCCGTCGAAAGTAGGGTTTAAGGACGTTATCCACTCGTGGAAAGCAGATCGTTGGGATCCGGATGATCTCGTGGGGCTCTACAAAAAAGCCGGGGCTAAATATTTCATGGCCATGGCGAACCACCACGATAATCTCGACCTTTATAACAGTACCTACCAGAAGGAGTGGAACTCTGTAAAAAGAGGTCCGAAGAAAGATATCGTAAAAGGATGGGCAGATGCTGCCCGGAAATACGACCTTCCCTTTGCCGTAAGTGTGCATGCCGCGCATGCGTGGAGTTGGTTCGAAACTTCCCAGCGTGCCGATACCAAGGGACCCCTTGCAGGAGTTTCCTACGATGGAAAACTCACCGCAAAAGACGGTAAGGGAACCTGGTGGGAAGGACTCGATCCGCAGGAACTTTATGCCCAGAACCACCCGCTGAGTGAGAACAGCCATGATAATGGCATGATCCACAAGCAATGGAACTGGGGCAATGGCGTAGCCCCTCCACCGAAGCGTATATGGAAAAGTTCTACAACCGTACTAAAGAACTGATCGATGTGTACAAACCGGATATGGTATATTTCGATGATACGGCATTGCCGTTCTGGCCTGTAAGTGATGTAGGTTTACGCTTTGCAGCGTATATGTACAATAAGAGTATCGAGGATCATGGCGAGCTGAAGGCGGTTATCACCGGAAAATCCTTAATGAAGATCAACGCCAGGCTATGGTGTGGGATATCGAGAGAGGGCAGAGCAATACCATCGAACCCCTGCCATGGCAGACCGATACCTGTATCGGAGGATGGCATTACGACAGGGGAATATACGACCGTAAAGAATACAAAACGGCAAAAACCGTAATACATACCCTGATCGATGTGGTGAGTAAGAACGGAAACCTCATGCTCAATATCCCCGTTCGCGGAAACGGATCTATCGATGAGCAGGAGCGGGCGGTTGTCGAAGAAATCGGCGAATGGATGGCTCTGAACAGCAAAAGTATATACGGTACACGACCCTGGAAGATCTTCGGCGAAGGTCCCCAACAGGAAAGTGCCGGTGAACTTCAGGCCCAGGGTTTCAACGAGGGGAAAGGTGAACCTTTCTCTTATAAAGATATTCGTTTTGCGACCAAAGGAGAAACCCTGTACGCTACGGTCATGGGGTGGCCCGAGCAAGGCAAAGCGGTTATAAAGAGCCTGGCTGAAGGCAATGCACATCATCCGAAAAAAATTCGCCGTATCCGTTTGGTAAGCACCGGACAAAAGCTATCTTTCCAACAGACTTCGGAAGGTCTTATCGTAGATTTTCCTGAGGCTAAAGGAAAGTGTTTTTATGCCAATCCCTTAGAAATATCGTAATATAAATGAAATATATAGTATGCGAAAAACCGGGTAGTCTCGTGCTCGGTGACATGGAAGAGCCCCAACGGGCAAAAGGAGAAGTTTTGCTCAGGGTAAATAAGATAGGTGTTTGCGGTACGGATCTGCATGCGTACGGAGGTAACCAGCCGTTTTTTACGTATCCCCGGGTATTGGGGCACGAAATAGCTTCGGAAGTACTGGAAGCCGATGAAAGCAGTCCGTTGAGGCCGGGCGATAAAGTTGCCGTAATTCCGTATCTGCATTGCGGAACCTGCGTGGCCTGTCGTAAAGGAAAAACCAATTGTTGTCGTAATATCAGGGTTTTCGGGGTACATACCGACGGAGGAATGAAAGAGAAGATCGTACTTCCCGAAGCCTTCCTCATTCCTGTTCCGGGCCTCACCGATAAACAGATTGCCGTACTCGAACCTCTGGCCATAGGAGCACATGCCATCAGAAGGGCGGAGGTGACCGACCGGGACAGCGTTGTGGTGGTAGGATGTGGCCCTATCGGGATAGGGATCCTTAAACTGGCTAAGTTACGCGGGGCAGATGTTATTGCTATAGACACTAATGAGCAGCGCCTGCAATTTGTCAAAGAACGGATAGGTATCGATAAGATCGTAAAAGCCGGGAAAATGCAGTAGCCGAAGTAGCAGCCCTTACCGATGATGACCTCGCCGATGTGGTTTTTGATGCCACGGGAAATAAAAGAGCCATGGAAGCCGGAACCGATTATATGGCACATGGAGGCAGATACGCACTTGTAGGACTCTTTAACGGGGAACTGGAATTCACGCATCCGCGAATTCATGCCAAAGAAACCACCTTGTTGTGTTGCAGAAATGCAACGCCGGAAGATTTTGAACACGTCATATCGGTCATCGGAGATTTTTCCCGTAAATGAATATGTTACTCACGAATCGGGATTGAAGGATGCCATAGCCAATTTGAAAAGTGGACGGATCCGGCAGAAGGTGTAATTAAGGGGATGATAGATTTTAATAATTAAAATAAGGGTAGAGCAACCCGGTATTAACTATACGGGGTTGTTGTATTCCTGATAAAAGGACCGAAAATGGATTTAAACCTGAAAGACAAGGTAGTAGTCGTAACCGGGGCCGCAGGCATTAAGGGAAGTATCGGAGAGACCATTGTCCGTGCCCTCGCTTCGGAAGGAGCTCTGCCGGTTATCGTATGCCGTAACGATCGCGGATACGAATATGAAAAAGAGTACCGTGAAAAGGGCATCAAGGCCAGTTTTATAAAACGGATCTCACCGTTCCGGATCAAATCGCAGAAGCGATAAAGCAGACTGTGGCGGTGTACGGACGTATCGATGCAGTGATTAATAATGTAGGGGTCAATGATGGGGCAGGACTGGATGCCTCCATAGAAGATTTTATGCGTTCGCTCTCCCTCAATCTCGTAAGTTATTATGCCACGGTAAAGTACGCCCTGCCATACCTGAAACAATCCAGGGGTGCAATTCTGAATATAGGGTCTAAAGTAGCCCAGACCGGACAGGGGAAAACCTCCGGATATGCCGCGGCAAAAGGTGGTGTATTGGGGCTTACCAGAGAATGGGCGGTAGACCTCATCCGGGATGGTATACGTACCAATGCCCTTATCATTGCCGAGTGTTATACGCCTGCGTATGAAAACTGGATCGGACAAATGGAAAACGGTGAAGCGAAATTACAGGCTATTAAAGAAAAGATACCTTTAGGGAAAAGGATGACGGAAGCACAGGAGATCGCAGATACCTGTTTGTTCCTGATTTCGGATCGTGCCTCACATACCACAGGACAGTTCGTCTATGTCGACGGAGGTTATGTGCACCTGGATCGGGCACTGCTTCCGGAATAAGAATAACGAAAACGAACCTGACCTTACGGGAAGAGTTCCCGAAAAAAAAAGACTCATGGCTATGAAGCGACTTTGTTTTACCTGCGACCTGAAAAACAATCCTGAGCTGATCGAAAAATACAAGGAATATCACCACAGGAGTAATACCTGGCCCGAAATTACCAAAAGTATCCGGGAGGCTGGTGTATTACAGATGGAAATTTTCCTGGCCGGGAACCGTCTGTTTATGATTATGGATACCAAAGATGATTTTTCCCTGGAGCGCAAGGAGCTGATGGATGCGGAAAATAGTATCGTACAACGTTGGGAAAGCCTTATGGGGAAGTATCAGCAAACCCCGGAGTTCACCCGGAACGGTGAAAAATGGGTGTTAATGGAGAAGATATACGACCTGGAAGAGCTCGGCGTGTTAAAGTGATAACTACGTCTGGTAATATAAGACCGGCTGTCCCTTATACCCCCTCGGGACAGCCGGTTTTTTTAATGCCATTGCGGACTGATTCCCGGGGCATAGGGAAATTTAAGTGAGCGGTAATATTCCAGGGAATGCAACGGGGTTTCCATTTCTTCCGGGAACGGTTGTTTCGAAAAGGTCTGGAAATACAGCATGCATGCATCGCGCCACCATTGTGCTTCCTCGTGCTGAATACCGAGGAGCATACGTACTTCTTCGAATTGTTGTTTATTTACGTAGGGCTCCATGACAGCCCAGGTTTTTTGTGCTTCCCGGACACGGTTTACACCTTCCTGGTAACGTATACCGAGGCCATCCCATAGGGTATTGCCGCTTTGAAGCTTATAATCCCACGGCAGATGATGAAACCATAGCAGGAATTTTTCGGGACAGGTTTTTACGTTATTGAAGGTTGCAGCCACTTCCCCGGCGTATTGAGCGGTGGCATTACTACCGGAAGGAGTCCGGTCGAAGCCGATCCCTGCCGTATCTGCTTTATGGTAATATACGGGGTTCCACTCGGGTCGTGACAGGTTACCTACCCACGGTCCGGGACCGTAATGATGTCCGGTATCCATAATGTGATGTAATCCCAGTGGGGTCATGTAATCTACGACGGTTTCGTGCGATTCCAGCATGATATTTTTTACGGGCTTGATAAAGTTGTTGTCGTTTGTAAAGGTGAGCCGTAACCATTCGTCTGCAATCTGCGATGCGGAGAGATAAGGATCCCAGGCCAGCCGGCCAAACCCGTACCAGTTGGCCTGCGCAAAAGGATGTCCTGTCCAGTTGATATCACTGCCGATGTTAGAAACCCCGCCCATACCGCTTATTTTCTTATTGTCGAGCGTACCGTCCACGACACGGGCGACCAACGATCCTTTTCCGTGCCTGTAGGTGTCCGATTGCAGCACTTCTTCGTATAGTTTGGGAAGAAAGACCAAGTGTGTACTGAACCCGAGATATTCCTGGGTCATCTGAAATTCCATCATCAACGGCGTATGCGGCATGGCCCCGAACATGGGGTGAAAAGGTTCCCTGGGCTGGAAATCGATAGCACCGTTTTTTACCTGCACCAGCACATTTTCCATAAATTTTCCGTCGAGCGGAACAAATTCGTTATAAGCCTGTTTCGCCCGGTCGGTTGTATCGTGTTCGGAATAAACAAAGGCTCTCCACATAACGATCCCCCCGTGAGGAGCCATCGCCTCGGCCATCATATTGGCCCCGTCTACATGGGATCTTCCGTAGTTCTGGGGACCGGGCTGACCTTCCGAATTGGCCTTGACGAGGAAGCCACCGAAATCAGGGATAGTCTTATAGATTTCATCGACTTTGTCTATCCACCATTGCCGTACCCCGGCATCGAGCGGATCGGCCGTTTGGAGTCCGCCGATCTCCATGGGAGCCGAAAATCTGGCGGTGAGATATACCTTGATACCGTACGGACGGAAGACCTCGGCAAGGGCAGCCACCTTTTCGATATAGGCAGGCGTAAGGACCAATGCACTGGCATTGACATTGGTGAGAACGGTTCCGTTGATCCCCACCGAAGCATTGGCCCGGGCATAGTCTTTATAACGCGGATCGATATAACCCGGAAGGCGATGCCATTTCCATATAGAAGCTCCTGCGTAACCACGTTCTACGGTTCTGTCGAGATTGTCCCAATGATTGAGCACCCGGATATCTGTTTTTGGAATATCCAGTATCCTCAGGTTGCGAAGGGGCAGGCCTTGTTGCAAATGATGCAACAGACGGAAAGTCCCGTAGAGCAAACCGACGTCTTTCCGGGCGGTAATGATTACCGTATTGCCGGAAGCACGGATCAGGAAACCATCGTTTTCAATAGTTGCAATATCTTTTTTCAGGGTATTGCGTAGCCCCGAAGGAAGGTTTTCCGTTTTGCGGATGACAAGGCTGTTCTTTTTCGGGATTTCAGAAATGAAGGAGACCGTACTGTCCAGCATAAGGCCAAGACCGGTACTGAGCTCTTCCCTGATCGCATCAACCGTCTCGCTGTTTTCGTCCATAACCACAGACAGGAGATGTGTCCTGTAGTGCTCCAGGGTTTCCGGATTTTCTGTTTTGCGGTAATTCAACCAAAGTTCATAACCGCCCTGGGCGTGAGAAACGGTGAACCACAAAAACAAGAACAGAGCGGGGAACAGTCTTTTGCACAAGATAAACATACGACGGGTTTTAACATAGCACATAAGGCTATGGATTAGGGTTGATTTTTAATTGCAGGAGAAAATTAAATAAAAAACCGGTGACGTGAAAGTTTAAAGCAACCGATTGCGCCGATTGTTAATAACTTATTGTTTTTATGACTATAATTAAATGATAGGGAGGGTGGAGAGCTGTTTAGCTCGTGGTTCGCAGTCCATGTAGTACTCGATGTGTTTATTGGTTCCAGATAATTAACCCGGTAACCCGGCAATTCACCAACCACGAGCTAAACCCCCTCTTTTTTATTCTTAAATCTAATTGTACCCCGGGTTCTGGTCGTAAAGTCCTTCTTTCACCGTAATCTGTGTAGAAGGGAGCGGGTAAATAATGCTGTTCTGGTTTATAGGGGCCTGTATTTTATCGGAGACATCATCTTCGGGGATCCATGTATTCATGATATCGAGGACTTTACCACTTCGGACGAGGTCGTGCCACCGGGTTCCTTCTCCAACGAATTCTCTTCGCTTTTCTTCGAGGAGCTGATCGGTGGTAACCGCGGTGAGTGGTTGCAGATTAGCTCTGTCCCTGATCCGGTTTACGATCTCATCGGCATCCGACGGATTTCCCGTTCCTCCGAAAAGAATGGCTTCGGCTTTCATCATCAGCACCTCGGTATATCGTATCAGCGGGAAATTGATAGGCCAGTCAAAACGATCGGTACCGGGATTTTCGGTATCGAGGAATTTCACAATAAAGATATCGGCAATAGGATTGCCGTTGGCATCGGTATACCCTTCCTGGAATATGGTGTTGTACCGGATATCGTTATCATCGAAACTGTGCAGCAGATTTTCGGAAGGCGCCTTGTATTCACCTCCGGCGGGAAAGGGGATACCTATGGCTTCAAAATAATTATCCGGGACGAATAATCCGGGGTAGGTAGCTCCTATTCCGAGGCTTCCGTCTTTATATTGAATATCGAAAATAATCTCGGAATTATTTTCATTGTCGTAGGCAAAAATAGTATCGTAATCATCGATAAAAGTATAAGGGCCATTGTTGATGATATCATCGAAGAGGGATAAGGCCAGATCGTATTCGCCCGAATCCATGCCGGGGCCTTCAATGTCATAAGAGGTGCCGGAACGGGTGAGGTAGACTTTTCCGAGCATGGCTTTTGCAGCCCAGAGCGTCACTTTTCCACGTTGTTCGGCAGGGTAGCTTTCGGGGAGTTTGTTTATGGCATCTTCCAGGTCGGCTATGATAAGCGTGTAGATTTCGGAAACATTGCTTCTCCCGATTTCGAGAGATTCTTCGGGAGTGACCACGTGATCGAGCAGGGGAACCTTCCCGTAAAACCGCACCAGGTCAAAATAGAAAAAAGCGCGCATAAACCGGGCTTCACCGATCATCCGGTTTCGCATGTTTTCATCGGGGACAGCCTCATCTGTCATACGATCCAGGACGGTATTGGCACGGAGAATCCCTTCGAAATCTTTGCTCCACACTTCGGCAATATAACTGTTGGTAGCGATGGTCGGGAAAAAGTTGTTTACGGGCTCATGGTCGCGTATCCCGGAATTGGTGATAGCATACATGTTGTCCGATCGTATTTCGGAGAGTACGAGCTGATGATCCGGGTAGGTCTGCAGGCTGCTGTAAATACCGTTTATGGCTTGTTCGAAATCGTCCTCATCCCTGTAGAAGTTCTCACTCCCGATATCGGAAACAGGGTTCTGATCGAGTTCGTTAGTGCAGGAGAAGAAGAGTGTAGCGCCCAAGAGGGGCAGTATATATATTTTTTTCATCTGTACAGTCTTTTTAGGGTTAGAACGTAACATTGATTCCGGTAATAAAGGATTTGGACAAGGGGGCTCCGCCATAGTCATCACCGCTGGTATTTCTGGCTTCGGGGTTCCACCCGCCGGCGTATTTGTCGCCTCCGAAAAAGTTTTCGAGTGCTATGTACACACGGATGCTTTTGAAGAAGGTATCTTTAAGCGCTTCGCCGAAATTGTAACCGAGGGTAATATTTCGTACCCTCCAGTAATCTGAAGAATACAACCAGTCTGTGTTTTTAATCCCTCCGAAATTCGAATTGGATTTCCCGACCACTCCGTTACCGGGGTCTTCTGCTGAGCGCCAGCGATCGCGGTATTTTCCCAGTACGTTTTGGTTGTATCCCATTCCCGTCCGGTCTATGGCCCTTCCGAAAGTGGAGTAGAGGTGTCCACCCCATTGTCCCTGCAAGAGTACCGAAAGGTCAAAGCCTTTGTACCGGAATGTATTGGTGATCCCCCAGATATAGTCCGGGTTGGGGTGCCCGGAAAGGACGCGGTCGTTCTGGTCGATAACCCCATCGCCGTTCGCATCCACATAACGTGGGTCACCGGCAGTCTGGTTGCCAAACAGGGCTGCGCCGTTTTCTATATCGGCCTGCGTAAGTATGCCGTCCTGTTGTACGACATAGTAGCTGTACATCGGTTGACCTACCTGTAATATATTGTGTTCGATATCGAAATCTCCCCCAGGATCGGAGCATTGTCGGGGCCGAGTTTCTTTACTTCGTTGGTATTATAACTCAGGTTGATACTGGTAGACCAGTTAAAATCCCCGTTCAGGTTCTGGGTATAGAGTTCGAGTTCCCACCCTCTGTTTTCCACTTCTCCTATATTAGTGAGTGCCGTGGAAAAACCGGATGCGGTGGGTACGGGAATGTTGAGCAGTAGGTCGGTGTTGGTTTTGATATAGTAATCGAAAGATCCCCTTATCCTGTTGTTAAATACGGAAAAATCGATACCGTAGTCAAAACTTTCCGATTCTTCCCACCCCAGATTGGGATTGGCGGCATTAGCCGGTACCAGTCCGGTAACCAGCGCCCCGTTGTAGCTGTAATTGGCAAATCCCAGCATGGAAATACTCCCGTAATCATCCAGAATACCATTATTTCCTGAAATACCCCAGCTTGCCCTGAGTTTGAGTTGATCGAGGAAAGAGGCGGATTTCAGGAAATTTTCCTTACTGATATCCCAGCCCGCGGAAGCGGAGGGGAATATTCCCCATTTGGTATCCTGTCCGAAATTGGAAGAACCGTCCCGGCGTATGGAAGCTGTGAGCAGGTACTTATCATCAAAACTATACTGTACCCGGCCGAAATAAGAGATAAGTACACGTTTGCTCTCCAGGGTGTACGTATCGTTGACATTGATATTGTTGGCTCCGTTGATGGTGGTAATCTCGTCCGAAGCAAATCCGTCTGCAGACCGTATGCGCTGTTGTTCCAGGTTCAGCCAGTTGTAAGACAATCCGGCCAGGGCATTGAGGCGATGCTTCGTACCGAGGGTGGCATCGTAGTTTAATGTATTCTCATTGACAAAATTCTGTTTTCTGAAGGAGGTAAATGTTCCCGAAGCCTGGTTGTTGTTGGTGACGAACGAAGGCGTAAAACTCTTGTGGTCTTCATCGGTATTGTCGAAGTTCAACGTGGATTTGAAGTTGAGATTTTTAACGATCTCCATTGTACCATAGAGGGTAGAAAGGGTCCGCATGGTTTTGGTACGTCCTATACTGTTCTGAAGTACCCGTAGGGGGCTTGGGCTGCTTCCTCCCCATTCATAGCGGGTATTGTCCCCGATATTATAATCGAGCCCGTCCGCAGACAAAGGTACGGAAGTGGCTGCTTTGTGTAGCTGATTGTCTTTTCCTTCGAGCCCGGGATCATTGGCCTCGGAATACGTGGGATTGAGATTGACTCCCATCGAGATCTTTTCACTTACCTTGACTTCTACGTTGGCCCGGGCAGAGAACCTTTTGTAATTGACACCTACGGCATAACCGTCCTGGTCCAGGTATTCTCCGGAAATATAGTACTTTACATTTTCGGTAGCTCCTCTTGCGGAGAGTTGATAATTCTGTACAAATCCTGTTTTAAAAAGGGCATCCTGCCAATCGATGTAGTCCAGTCCTCCGTAACCGGGCTGGTACCAGCGTTCGTCCCTGATCATACTGGCATCGAAGCCGCCGAGGATGGCCTGCCGTTCGGCAGCGGTCTGCGATGCTGTCCGACCGGGACCGGAGTTTACCCAGTTGTAATCGATCATACCTGTAGCCCTGTCTATCCATTCTGAAGCATTGAGTACGTCCAGTTTTTTGGAAGCTTCGACAGTACCTACATAGGTGTTGAATGATATGGTGGGTGCCCCCATCTGCCCGACTTGGTTTGTATGATAACCACACCGTTGGCAGCACGCGAACCATAGATGGCCGCAGCAGCCGCATCTTTGAGGACCTGTATAGATTCGATATCATTGGGACTGATATTGTCCAGCGGGTTACCCGTGGAATAGCCACCCGCGCTGTTTTGCGCCGACGGATCGAGCGGAAAACCGTCTATGACATATAAAGGTTGTGTATTGGCGGAGATAGAACCCGTACCCCTGACCTGGACGGAGAGCCCTTTACCCGGGATACCACTGGTCTGTACGACGCGGACCCCGGCAAGCTGACCGGTCAGCGCCTGGTCTACTTTAAGCAGAGGTCTTTCGTCAAGGTTATTGGCTTTCATAACACTGATAGCTCCGGTAACATCGGCACGTTTTTGTGTACCGTAACCAATAACCACAACTTCATCGAGCTTGGCATTTTCTTCTTCCATCACTATATCGTAGGTATCCTGGTTGTCTTTTACCGGAACTTCCTGAGATTGCATCCCGATATAGGTGAATACCAGAATATCACCTGTTTTGACCCGGAGTGAATAATTTCCGTCAAAATCGGTATCGGCTCCGTTTTGTGTTCCTTTTACAACGATATTGGCAGCGGGTAATGGCATGCCGGTAGCATCTTTGACATTTCCGCTGATGTCCCGTTCTTCTTGTGCAACAGACAGATTACAAAAGAACAGGCCCAAAAGCAGAAGTACTGACCTGGGTAATAATTTTTTTTTCATCAAAGCTTTTTTTAGAAAATTTTAACTTTGAAGTCATCTTGACTTTTTAAGTTTATAGAATTTTCTTAGTCCAATGACAATAAATGCCAGAAAATTAAATCCTTTCCAACTACTGACAGTCGTGTCAAACCTGTTGAGCAACGACCGGAAGCTGTCCATCCAGGCATTGGTACGTTCAATAGCATATCTTTCATCGTAGAGTTCCTGGTCAAAATATTCGTCCCTGTCCTTGCTGCCGTTTCGCTTGTTGAAATAAATATTAGCGATGACTCCTTTGCTTTCACACAGGTTCCGTAATTCTTGTGTGTCAAAACCTGCATCAGCGTTGATAAACAGCCCATCTACTGAAATATCTGCCTGTTCCAATGTGGCGGTCACCTCTTCAAAATGAACTTCTATGTCAAACACATCGTTGTGGTTGCCTGCCACGGGCTCGGACATGGCCAACGGCAGACCTTGGCGGTCGGTCAGGTATAGCGCATTGGTGGTCTTGCGCTTCTTGCGCCCTTGATATTCCACCGCTTCCCCGCCTTTTAACGCCGTGGTATGGCTACCGTCCAAATCTCCGCTGGAGAGGTCTATATTGGACTTGTTCGATTTTAAAAGCTGCACCCAACAAGATTTCCACACCTCATCCTTGCACCATTTGCGGTAATGTCCAAAAACTGTCTTGTAATGCAATACACTACCACTGAACAAGCTCTTTACTGGTAGATATTCCCATTGAACCCCAGTCTTGAGCTTATACAAAATGGCATTAACTATTTCACAGAGTGGGGCTTGGGGCTTAAAACCCCTTTTTGTTTCCGGTAAATATGGTACAATTTCTAATTCTATCATATCTTTGCTTAGTACTTGGTACACAGGGTTGTGGTTTTTATGTTTCGCAACACAAATTTCTGCAACCCTTTCTTTTTCTCAAAAAGTCAAGATGACTTCTTTATGATGAATGCTATTTAAAATGATGCCACAATACGTTGTAGTAGTTAACTTACTTTATTATAGACGCTAAAGAGAATAAAGCGTATTTTTTGAGTGTGTAAAAAGTACGCTTAACTGTATGATTGTGTAAATAATACACACCTATATTTTTGATTTTTAAACAGGTGTTTTGTATTGTTTTAAGAAATTAGTTTTTTGGTAGTAGCACTATTTGTGGATTGGATAGGCGAAAATTATGGAAACGGTACTTTTGAAAGTTTTCCGAAGATCAGAATTAAAATAGACTCGAATTGTTTTCCCGGATTTGAACGTAGAATGGAAAATGCCCTCGTGATTTGGGCTTCAACTGTTTTACGGAGATACAGAGATGTAAAGAAATTTTGGTATTCGTCAATCCTTCCTTTTTACTCAGGTTAAAGATCTCCCGGCATTTCGGTGGTAATTTTTCAATTTCCGACCGGAACAGATAATTACGGAGGTCCTGTAGTGACCGCAGGTGGCCTTGTTTTTATGGCTGCTATCAAAGACAGTAAAATAAGGGCTTTCGATAGTTCTGACGGAAAAATATTATGGGAATATGAACTTCCCGAGACAGGTTTTGCAACACCTGTTACTTATACTGCAAAAGGAAAACAATATATGGTAATTGCAGCCGGAGGAGGGAGAAGAACACCATCGGGAGGGAAGTATATTGCTTTTTCTCTGGATTAAAATTTTAATTGGTTGTTAGGAGTGATACCGGGAGAAGACCATGAATATACGATCCTTTTCCCGGTTTTCCGGAGAGCTATTAAAACAGAATAGATAACACAAAACAATATGAAAATACAACAGGTATTACCGCTGCTGATCATTTTTTCAATATGCACAACAGCTTGTACTACAACAGATAAAAAGAAGGGAGGAGATCATAATCTTTCGGATAGAGAACTCGTAATAAAAAACAGCAGCATGGCTGTCGAAGCTACGGTCAAACAATTTATCGTAGCCATGGAGAGGCGGGAGTCGTCTACTCTTGAGAGACTCACCTGTGAGGAACTGAGTTACGGACATTCGAGCGGAAAAATACAGGACAAGGAACAATTTATAGAGGATCTCGTACATGGCCCCTTTGTGTTCAAGACAATAAAACTGGAAAAACAGACTATAACAGTAGAGGACAGTACGGCCATCGTAAGGCATGTTTTTGTGGCGGATGCCATGGATAATGATACACCGGTCAAAGTTCGTATAGGAAATATACTGGTACTGGTCCTTAGCAACGGGAAATGGATGTTACTGGCCAGACAGGCATATAAACTCTGATGATATGATAAAAACAAAAAAAATATACAATATAATACTGGTACTGTCCGGTTTATTCCTGTTGTCCTTTGTGGTGTGTCTTTTTACCGGGTATGTCGCAAAGGCAGGTCCTCTGCTGACTATTTTTTTATACTTCTGGCTCTAAGTACATGACAAAAAATTTATGAAATTGATTTTCAATTTGTTAAAGTTTGTCAGCAACCAATTAGACAGGCAATCCAGTCCATTTTTAAAGACACTCACGGCCCTTCGCCCATGTTTTTTGATGGTAATGGGTTTAATGTTGCTATCGATAAAGTCCCCAATTTTGTAACACCATACAAAGGCAATCATAGTAAGCATAAAAAGCTTTTCCACCCTGTCTAATTGTGTTACATGGGTGTCCTCAATATTGAACCCGCTTGATTTGAGTGCTTTAAACAAGGTTTCAATTTGCCATCTTTCCCGATAATATTCCAAAGCTTCTTCAGGTTTGTTATAAGAGACAATGATCAGGTATTCTATGTTCCCGTTCCTTACGGTCTTAACCCCTGAAAGGTAGCACAATTCCCCATGCATCCTGACTATTTTCGGGTAATGGCAACATTGGTTTATCTTCAGATGGTGGAACCAATGAAAGGCCGTTACCTTCCTGTTCTTTTTAAAGCAATAGACCTTAAAATTGTTCCGGATACGGATGTGATACCGAATGCCATTTTCATTGAGGAACCCTATCCAATGTTGGCCAACAAACTCCCTATCAGCCAACAGGCAATCGATACGCTCGCGGCCAAACCACTGGATAAACCGCTTCACAAGCGCAATGCGTTCTTCCTCGTTGGAATTTCCCCTTTTGTCCAGCATAGTGAACATCAGTGGGAAAGCCACATTCCGGTAACTCACTCCCAACATTAGTATATTGATGTTTTTTTGGCCGAACTTCCAATTGGTCCTATCCATGACCAATGTAAGGGCACTTTTTTCAGGCAATAGCTCAAAGATGAACTTAGCCACCATTTCCATAGAAAGGCTGGATTCAGCCATGAAGCGTTGAATACGCCTAAAACAGCTTAAAGTCGAGGCCTTACTGTCAAATCCAACACTAAGTTTGGAATAATTGACAGACTTTACCTTGCATAAAGCCGTGATAAAATGACAGATCAGGCGGATCCTGGACAAATGGAGTTCCCCTTTAAAATGGGCTTTAAATATTGATAGCAATTGCGTATCTTCCGTGCGGAGACTGGTATTCTTTTTTAAAGGCAATTTGTGGTGAATTTTCCTTTAATATACTGAATATCAGTCTTTTTAACAAATTATCAAAGAGCTATTTTATTGGTTTTTAATCAATTAGAGTGTTTTGTCATGTACTAAACTTCTGGCTATAAGTTTTTATGGTTATATGCAGCTTCGCAGCTATGTCTATACCGTAATGATATTTGCTGCCGTTTCTCTGGCTATGTATTATCCGGAATATTTTCTTGAAGTGAATGGTTTCAAACTGACCGGATTGATCACTCCGCTCATACAGGTTATTATGTTTGGAATGGGAACATCTATGAGTGCCGGGGATTTTTTGGCTGTGGCCAAAGAACCTAAAGGGGTTTTTGTCGGAGTCACCGCACAATTTATTATGATGCCTTTATCGGGATATCTGCTGGCTCTGATAAGCGGATTTCCCGGAGAAATTGCGGCGGGAATAGTTCTTATAGGTTGTTCTCCGAGTGGCATGGCTTCTAATGTGATGGCATATCTTGCACGGGCAAATCTGGCATTATCACTGACCATAACCTCAATAGCTACGCTGGTGGCGCCTTTTCTGACACCTCTACTAATGAAGATGCTTGCAGGAGAATTTATAGCGATTTATGTATTAACTATGATGTGGGGTATCGTGAAAATGATTATTATCCCGATTGGCGCCGGACTTATTTTTAATAAGCTGATCCGGGGAAGTCGACCTGGATAGATAAGGTGATGCCAATAGTTTCTATGGCAGGAATAGCGCTGATTATTGTTGTAATTACCGCAGCCGGAAGAGATAGTTTACTGGATATAGGACTCCTGCTTATATTGCTGGTACTTATTCACAACATTTTCGGGTATACCATGGGATATTGGTACGGTAGGTTTTTCCGTTTATCGGAAAAAGACTGTCGTACTATTGCCATAGAAGTAGGAATGCAGAATGGCGGGCTGGCTTCCGCGATTGCAAATAATCTCGGTAAAATTGCGACCATGGGGCTTGCCCCCGCAATTTTCGGACCGCTTATGAATGTTACCGGATCTGTCCTTGCTTCATTCTGGCATAAAAGGCCTATACCCGAAAAGAGCAGTGTTGAAGCACAAGGAAAAATATAGCGTATATCTTTACTACAGCTGGCAACCTCTTGCAATTAAACAATGTAACCTAAGTTACCCTGTACAAAATATTTATACATTACTTTTATATTAAAATTAGAAGTGATGGAAATAAAACAATTTCAGGATAAACCCCTGGCTCATTATTCGTATGCCATTGTGAGCGATGGTAAGATGGCTCTGGTAGACCCCGCGCGCGATCCTAAGCCATACTACGAGTATGCCCGTGAGCGGGAGGCCAAAATAGTGGTGGTTTTCGAAACACATCCTCATGCCGATTTTATAAGCAGTCATTTGCAAATACATAAAGAGACCGGGGCTGCTATTTATACCAGTAAACTGGTGGGAGCCGGTTATCCGCATACGAATTTTGATGAGGGTGATACTCTTCAAATGGGAAAGATAAGATTCAGCGCGCTGAATACCCCCGGGCATTCCCCGGATAGTATCACTGTTATTGCAGAAGAAAGCGGAGAGTACGCCATGTTCTCCGGGGACACTTTGTTTATTGGAGATGTAGGACGTCCGGATCTGAGAGAACATGCAGGGAATATGAAGGCCAAGAGGGAAGCTTTGGCCAGAGATATGTATCATACCATACACGGTAAATTTAATGACCTTCCGGATGAAACCATCGTGTATCCTTCACACGGAGCCGGATCGTTATGTGGTAAAAACCTGGGTAGTGCGGCATCGAGTACACTGGGTAACGAAAGAATGGGAAACTGGGCTTTTAAAACAACGGAAGAAGATATTTTTGTAAAGACGATACTGAAAGATCAGCCCTTTATACCGGGATATTTCGGCTATGATGTGGAAATCAACAGGAACGGAGCAGATATCACGGAAAGTGCTATTGCCGGTGTCCGCCGTTTCCTCGACCCCAGGATCACGGATGCTTTTACTTTTGTCGATGTACGGGATGAAAAAATATTCAAATCCGGGCATTTTCCCGGAAGTATCAATATTATGGCCCGAAACGGGGAAGATAAGTTCGAGACCTGGCTGGGGAGTATCATAAAACCCGGAGAACCCTTCTACCTTGTGCTTCCCGATGTAAACAGCCAGCAGCAGATTATGGAACGGGTTTCGAAAATAGGTTATGAGAAGCAAGTGGTCGCCGTCATCATCCCGGTGACCGAAAGCCTGCAGGCTTCCGGTAAGTTCGATTATGAAGCCTTCCGGGAAAATCCGTCGGACTATACTATAGTGGACATCCGGAACGTTTCGGAGTTCGAAGAAAACCGCTTCTTTTCACATGCCGTAAACATTCCGTTGCCCGAACTCCGCGGCCGCATCAAGGAAATTCCTGCCGGAAAGCCGGTGGTCGTACATTGTGCCGGAGGATACCGCAGTGCTGCCGGAAGCAGTATTGTCAACGAAAAAATGAAAGATACTCAGGTGTATGATCTGGGAGACCATATCGGGGATTTTAAAAAATAAAAAAGAAGAGGCAGTATTCCGGGAATTGGTATTCACGATTCCCGGAATTTGCTTTTTACGATTTGTGATACCGATGATCATATACCGGGTTTTAACAAAGAGTTAAGTGTTACAGGGTTGTGATGAAAAATAAAAAGTATTACTATTGTAGACTATGAAAGCAGGACAACAACAGGATAAGTTAAATATGCGACAGTTCTTTTTTATTGCTGTGGCGTTGTGCTGTGTTGTCTTTTCTTCCTGCACGGTAAAATCCGGAATAAAAAATGTCCTGGGGTATGGTCATACTACGGAAAAAGTCAATATACCGGAAAGACCCAATAAGGTGTTTACCGGCGGTTTCACGGAAGCTTGTTCCCATCAGGCAGCCCCGGACTATTCGGTGACAGGGCAGGAGCAATCCGGACTTTCATTACATGCCGCAGCCGTATTTGTATGTTGCGCGTTGCTTACATTTCTTTTGGAGAAAATCTTTTTGGGACACTTCAGGTACATCCCGGATATTCCACGCATCGTATAGCCGGTGCCACCCCCATCTTCATCAGGCACCGAAAACTGATCATATAGGATAATACAATTTCATTTTAGGCCTTTTCCTTCCGGGATAGGCGTTGTGTTATAGTATGTATAATCACGTACCGGATCTGTCGCTATCCGGTATCAATCCTGTTTTTAATATGATCAGATTACTTCTGTCGGTCGCGTATATTTCATGGCTGACACTGCTCGCACCGCAGCTTGGTGCACAATCCCGGCAACCAACGCTCGGGGAATTATGGTATGATGTGGAAAGGGGCTATTCCGGAATAGCCGCCAGTGAAGCTGCAATAACATCTGCATTATCAAATGAGCGTGCTGTAAAGAGTGAAGCCTTGCCGCAAGCCAGAATTCAGCTGCAAAATACTTTAAGTACTTACGATGGGCGCAACGGAGCCTTTTTTCCGCAGCCCGGGTTTTTTAACGTAAGTGGTAATATGCTGCATACCGGGGAAGCTTCGGTCATCGCAAATACATTTGCTTCTGCAACGATAGAATGGGAACTTTTTGCTTTTGGAAAACAACATAAGAGAAAACTGGCAGCTTCTGAAATGTCCGCCCGGTACAGCCTTGAAAAGGAAGCTTATGTACTCCGGTTAAAAAAAGAATTTTCTGTACGTTACATCAAATTATTATATACCGAATCAAAACGGATATGGGCAGCGAAAAATGCGCGGCGTCTTGGAGAGATCGGAGTTACTGCAGCAAGTCTTGCCCGCGCGGGAATAAAACCCGAAGCCGATAGTCTCCTTGCCCGTTCGTCTTATTTACAGGCCATGGCCGAACAGGATAAATGGCTTGGAAACCGTAACGCCTCACTGGAAAAATTTCGTGAATTTTATAGAAATGCCAAACCTGATTTGCTCTTTTCAGAACGTCGTTTTGCCCATCCTCCTCTGATGGAAAACGAAAGAGTGCGCATGGATAACATGCATCCTTTCACCGAAGTATTACGCAAAGAGTCTTCTTATTATAAAATAAAAGGTACGGCAGAAACAAAGTCCGGACTGCCTTCCGTAAAATTTCTGGGAGGATTTGCATATCGCGGCTCGGGGATCGATGCGGATGGCAACGTATCCGGAAAGTGGGCGGATGGTTTTTCCGATACTGCGGATAACTTCATAGTCGGTATAGGTATTACATGGGATCTTACCGGGATGCGGACCTACCGTGAGAAGGGCAGGATGTGGAATTACAAAGCCCGGGAACATCAAATGTTACAGCAACAGGCAGAGGAGGCCCTTCGTGCCGGATACGCCGCCACATTAAGTAAAAGAACCGAGCAGCAAAAGCAATTGCGGAAAACGGAACAGGCATTCAAAAATGCCGGACAGGCGTATGAAATGTATATGGCCCGGTACCGCAGCGGACTTATCAGCCTGACTGAGCTTTTACAGATCAGAATGCTTCTGGAACAGGCCGAAAACAGTCATATAGAAGCTGTACAGGAATACTGGATGCAGGTAGCGGAGCAAGCGGAACTCGCCGCGGATTTTGATTTTTTGTTTAATTCCCTTTAAGTATCTGTTATGAATTTAATACGTTTTGCCTTGAGAAAACCTGTTGCGGTTATGGTGTTTGTAGCCGCTATCGGCTTTTTCTCCTATAACGCTATCCGGAATATTAATGTAGATATATTCCCGGAAGTTGAGTTGCCGGCCATATATATAGCCATGCCTTATGGGGGGCTTTCGCCTTCGCACATGGATGGCTTTATGGCCAACGAATTTCAGAAAGTCCTGCTGTTTGTCAGTGGAGTAAGAGATATAGATTTTAAAAGTGTACAGGGGCTTTCGCTCATGAAACTCACTTTCTATCCCGGTACGGATATGGCGCAGGCGGCGGGGGAAGTGTCTACCCAGGTTTCCCGGGCCATGGGTTTTTTACCACCCGGTGCCGTCCCTCCTATGGTAGTAAGGTTTGACGGTAGTTCGTTGCCTGTGGGACAGTTGGTCTTTGAAAGTCCGGAACGTTCCATAACCGAATTACAGAACCTGGCCGTAACAAGAGTCCGCCCGATGTTTGTCCGGATACCCGGTATAACTGCTCCTGCGCCTTTCGGAGGAAATGTCAGAACCATTGTCGTAAACATCGATCCGCACGCCATGCAGGCCAACGGGTTGAGCCCGGAAGAAATTACAAAGGCTGTAACGATGAACAGCTATCCTTCACCGGCCGGAAATATACGTATAGGAGAGGAAAACCTTATGGCCCCGGTAAATACGATAGCCAGAGATCCCGAAATGTTTTTGAACACGCCGGTAAAAACAAAAGACGGCCGGACCGTATATATAAGAGATGTAGCGCGTGTGGAAGATGCGGCCGATCAGACTGTCGGGTACGCGCTGGTCAACGGAAAGCGTTCGGTATATCTGCCTATCATCAAAAAAGCAGACGCCTCTACGCTGGAAGCCGTAAAGAACCTCAAGGCTTCCTTACCGATGCTGAAAGATCAATTGCCTGAAGATGTGGATATCCGTTACGAATTCGATCAATCAACCTACATCGAACGGTCGCTGTCCAACCTGGTGCATGAAGGGGTCCTTGGGGCTTTGTTTACAGGGATAATGATAGTGTTGTTTCTGGGAGATATTCGTGGCGCCCTGATTGTGGTGCTTACCATACCCATTGCCATACTGTCTGCCATATCTGTTTTGTATATGGCCGGATATACCATTAATATCATGACACTCAGTGGTCTTGCCCTTTCTATCGGAATCCTGGTCGATGAAGCTACGGTAACCATTGAGAACATCCATCAGCACATGGAAGAAGGGAAGAAAAAGCAAAGAGCCATACTCGATGCCCTGCTGGAAATATCCGTTCCGAAACTGCTTATCTTGTTGTGTATCCTTGCCGTACTTACTCCGGCTTTTATAATGACCGGAATTCCTAAGGATATGTTTCTGCCGTTATCCATGGCTGTGGCTTTTGCCATGGTAGCATCCTTTCTGGCATCCCAGACTTTTGTTCCTATTCTGGCCAACTGGCTGATGAAGCATAAATATGATCATGGACATAGAAAAAAGGAAAAAAATCATTCGATAAATTCAGGATCAAATACAGATACCGTTTACGTCGCTGGTCGGGTAAGACAGTCCCGTTATTTGGCGTATATATTATTATTTCGGGAATTACGGTATTCATTCTTCTGCGGGTCGTAGGTACCGATGTCATGCCGGTTTCCAATAGCGGAGATTTTCAGATACGTATCGAAGCACCACAAGGCAGCAGGCTGGAAAAAACAGAAAAGCTGGTAAAGGAGGTTATAAAAGATATCGCAGGCGAACTGCCTGAGCGGGCGATAACCATTACATCTGCTTTTGTGGGCATGCATCCGGCAGGGACGCCCATCAACCCTATATTCCTGTTTACCAATGCTTCACATGAATCGGTGTTGCAGGTTTCCGTAGATCAGGATATTTATGAGGGTAATATGGAAACATTAAAAGAAAGGGTCAGGGGAGTGGTTGCTACGCGTCATCCCGGGGTAAAGATCAACTTTGAGCCCATGGAACTTACCGAAAAAATTATGGGACAGGGAGCAATGACGCCTATTGAAGTAAAAGTAGGTGCCAAACAATTGAAAGTTGCCGAATCTCATGCAGCTAAAATAGCAGAGCATCTGAAAGATATTGACTATCTGAGAGATATACGTATTGCAGAACCCCTGGATTATCCCACATTGCAGATCGATGTGGACCGGGACCTGGTGGCACAATTCGGGCTTACCATGAAAGATGTTACCGGAAGCCTGGTCACTGCAACTTCATCTACAAGATACACCGATAAAAACCTTTGGGTTGATCCCGGCTCGGGACTTGTTTTTCAGGTGCAGGTACAAATCCCCGAGAAGGTTATGACCACTGCGGAAATGTTGCGCTCTATTCCTCTGAAAAAAAACAGCCGGTGCCCATACTTGAAGATGTGGCGTCAATACAACGTATAACCGCACCGGCGCAGGTGAACCGAAAAGGACCCAACCGCTATGTGACCATAGTGGCAAATATTTATGACAAGGATCTGGGGACAGCATCGCGCGCCGTGAGGAAAGCTATTGAAGACGCCGGGGAACCTCCGAGAGGTACGGTCGTATGGACGGAAGGCACATTACAATTACTCGAAGAAACGTTGCATAGCCTCCTGGCCGGGTTGGCTGTAGCGGTCATGGCCATATTTCTAATGCTGTCTTCCTACTACCAGTCTTTTAAGGTGCCTGGTGATCCTATCGGTACTTCCGTCTGTTATTGCAGGGAGTCTCATCATCTTGTTCGTTTCCGGAAGTACGCTCAATTTACAGTCATATATGGGAATTATAATGTCTGTAGGGGTTTCTGTTTCCAATGCCGTATTGCTGGTTAACCAGGCGGAATATTACAGGAAAAAACTTCTGATTAAACCATGGCATGCAGCCGGAATGGCAGCTTCTTCCCGACTGAGGCCTGTATTGATGACAGCTGCAGCGATGCTGGCCGGAATGGCTCCCATGGCCATAGGAATAGGAGACGGAGCAGAACAGGTAGCCCCGTTAGGGCAGGCAGTCATAGGGGGTTTACTGGCTTCCACATGTACAATATTAATACTGTTGCCCCACTTTTATGCTGCCGTGATGGCAAAGGCAACAACCGATAGCCCGTCTCTCGATCCTGATGACGAAGACAACAAACATTTTTCATTACATCATGTATAAATCAAAAAAATCATGGTATTCAATTCAATATTAAGCCGTAAGGGCATAGGAAGTTTCTTGTTCGTAATCGTATTGGCAATTATTCTCGTCGCCTGTTCGTCTGAATCTCAGGTAAAAAAACCGGGAAAAAATTCCGGGGAAAGTGTTTTTTCCTATGAGACTACTCCTGTCCGGTTACTCAATCCGACTTACATCTTAGCTGTTCCGGGAGCGTTAAGACCTTTTGAAGAAGTTGAAATATATGCAAGGGTACCGGGGTTCGTACAGAAAATAAATGTGGATCGCGGCACTTTTGTCCGGGAAAATCAGTTGATCGCTGTTCTTGAAGCCCCCGAAATGGAGCAACAGTATCTTTCAGACAGATCCGTACAGGATAAAATGTACAGCGATTTTCTGTTTGCACAGCAATCTTACGAAAGATTGAAAGAAGCAGCACAAACCGATGGAGCCGTAGCCCGTCTCGAACTGGACCGCGCAAAGAGTGCGATGCTTGGTGCCAGATCTGCATACGAATCGTCAAAAGCAGGCACGGCGGGAGCATCGCAGTTAAAAAAGTATCTCCGGATCAGGGCGCCTTTTGACGGGGTAGTGACGGCGAGGAACTTCTCACCCGGTGCATTGGTGGGGCCGGATAATGGGAAGCCGATGTTTACTATTGCTCAATACGACCGGTTACGGCTGACACTCTTTATACCCGAAAGTCATGCAGCATCCGTCAATGAGGATACAAAAGCTGCATTCACCGTGAGATCTTTACGGGAAAAACATTTCATGCAGTGATGTCCCGCAATTCAGAGGTACTCAGTAATCAAAACAAATCTCTTGCCCTCGAATTTGATGTGGATAACAAAGACAGTATATTAAAGGCAGGAGCCTATGCCCGGGTACAACTATCGCTCCGAAGAAACTCTCCGTCTTTGTGGGTACCGGAGAAGAGTATTGTCAACGCCTCATCCGGAATGTTCGTTTTGAGGATGGCTGGCAAAAAAATAGAACGGGTGCCGGTAAGTCGGGGAACTCATCTGGACAGTATCGTTGAAGTTTTCGGGAATATTTCGGCGGAAGACATGATCTTGGCCCATCCGTCCGAGGAGATCCCGGAAGGAAAAATAACGAGTAAACGATAATTAATTTTTAATGTTTTAAAAATATCAGGAATATGAAATCAGTAACGATTAAAAGAAACGCTGCGACAGGGGTATTTATAATAGCTGCAGTATTTGTAATAGCGGTGTTTTCCGTAAAAGGCAGGAATACGTACACCGAACAGGAAGAAGTAGCTTTTCTGGATGGAAACGGTACTAAAATCTTGCTGGATAATCTGAAAGGAAAGGTTGTTTTTATTAATTTCTGGGCTACCTGGTGCCCGCCCTGCAGGAAGAAATGCCCTCAATCGATGAACTGAAACAGCAATTCGGAGGGGAGGATAGCATAGTGTTTTTAATGGTGGATGTAGACGGTAATTACGAAAAGGCCAAAGCTTTTATGGACAGCCATGAGTATAATCTTCCCGTATATATTCCCGATGGCAGATTGCCTTCCGGATTTATCCGTGGTGTGGTTCCCACTACGGTAATTCTTGACAAACAGGGAGAAATTGCCGGTCAGATCGAAGGAGGAATGGATTATGGAAATCCCGGTATGATCAACGCACTTAAAAAACTGATCGCGGAATAATTATACCTGATGAAGCCGGAATACTGAGCTTATCTGTGTCTTCAGGTTAGTTGAATATCCTCATGACCATACCTGTCTAATGAAAAAGTATGGAAATATTCCTGTGGAGTTGATCTTTTTCCTTGACACAGGTTAAAAAGAATTGTTAAATTGGTTATTCGAAACGAATTTCGGATAACCAATGACTACCGTCTTATTTATCTTTTATATTCTTATAACACTGGCTTCCCTGGTAACCCTTATACTTTTCGGAACCAAGCCTTCCAAATCTTTTAGCTGGCTGCTGGTCATTGTAATGCTACCTTATATAGGGTGTATATATATGCGCTTTTTGGGATCAACCGAAGGAAGATAAAATTTTTTAAGCTGAAGCGGATCGATGAAATGCGGGCTTATAACGTATTTCGCGGCAATGGTAACCACCATCCCGTAGTATTTTCGTCGGGAAAATCAGCAAAAATATCGGCATTGATCGAAGGAAGTATAGGGGTATTACCAAAGGAGGAAACCGTGTTGCTATACTGAATAACGGGG
>JACADM010000021.1_pt1 | contig 25975 bp, 42 predicted proteins | sample 7512371 | NCBI WGS metagenome assembly JACADM01 (sample SAMN14389041, study PRJNA612141) | algae metagenome | isolation source: non-axenic algae culture | place: India: Navi Mumbai | collected 2017-01
CCATCCCTCCAGTCTGCTCGACAGCTGCACGCTGGATGGCCGCATCTATTGCGTTCCGGTCAACATTCATTCGCAGCAGTGGCTCTGGCTGAACAACAAGGTGTTCGAGGACAACGGCCTGGCGGTTCCGACCAACTGGGACGAATACGCTGCCGCAGCACCCAAGCTTCAGGAGGCGGGCATCGTGCCGCTGGCCATGGGGCAGCAGCCCTGGCAGACGACACTGGCGTTCCAGGTGCTTCTCACCGCGCTCGCCGGACCTGAGGCCTATACGAAGATCTTCGGCGAGAAGGATGCAGAGCTTGCCGGCAGCGAGGAAATGGCAAAGGTCTTCCAGGCCGCCGCGACTGCTCGCGACATGTCCAAGGACTCCAACGTCCAGGGCTGGAACGATGCCACCACCATGGTCATCACTGGCAAGGCCGCGGGCCAGATCATGGGTGACTGGGCGCAGGGTGAGTTCCAGGTCGCCAACCAGGTTGCCGGCGAGGACTACACCTGCCTGCCCGGCCTTGGCGTCAACGAGGTCATCATGACGGCGGCGACGCGTTCTACTTCCCGAAAGTGGACGACCCGGCCATCACCGAAGCCCAGGGCGAACTGGCAAAGGTCATGCTTTCCCCGGAAGCCCAGGTTGCCTTCAACCTGAAGAAAGGCTCGCTGCCAGTGCGTGGCGACGTCGATCTGGCGGCTGCAAACGACTGCATGAAGAAGGGCCTCGACATCCTGGCCAAAGGCAATGTCATCCAGTCTCCGGACCAGCTGATGTCCGCCGACAGCCTGACCCAGGTGAACGACCTCTTCGTCGAGTTCTTCAACAACCCGTCCATGACCGCTGAAGACGCACAGTCGATGTTCGCGTCGATCGTCGGCAACGCCGACTAACAGCGGAAAAGGCCCGCCGCCCGCGCCGCACGGTCCCAACTTTACCGGGACAGCGGCCAGGTGGCGTCCTCCAGCCCTGCGCGCTCCGGCGCGCAGGGAGCGCCCGACATCACCCTGGACGTCTCGACAAGGAAGTTTTTCGGCATGGCCGCAGCTACGCGCCCCGCGAGGTGGCATCGGAACATCAGCGCCAAGGTGGCCGCGGTTCCGATGATCATCACCGCCGTGGTGGTCTTCATCGGCGGAACCGCCTGGACGGTTCTTTATTCCTTCACCAACTCCAAGCTCCTGCCGCGTGAGAAATTCGTCGGCCTTGCCCAGTACGACCGGCTGTGGAGCAGCAGCAAGTGGCTGATCTCCATCGAGAACCTGGCCATCTACGGGGCTTTCTCGCTGATTTTCTCGCTGCTGATCGGCTTTATGCTGGCGGCTCTGCTCGACCAGAAGATCCGGTTCGAGGACACGTTCAGAACAATCCTGCTCTATCCTTTCGCGCTCAGCTTCATCGTCACGGGCCTGGCATGGCAGTGGATTCTCAATCCCGACTTCGGCATCCAGCACGTGGTGCGCAGCCTCGGCTGGAAGAGTTTCAATTTCGACCCGCTCTACAATCCCGAGATCGTCATCTATGGCATCCTCATCGCCGGCCTTTGGCAGGGTACAGGGCTGATCATGTGCCTGATGCTGGCGGGTCTTCGGGGGATTGACGAGGACATCTGGAAGGCCGCCAAGATCGACGGCATCCCGATGTGGAAGACCTATCTCTTCATCGTCATTCCGATGATGCGCGGCATCTTCATCACCGCAATCGTGCTGATCGCCTCCGGCATCATCAAGGTCTACGACCTGGTCGTCGCCCAGACCGGCGGGGGGCCCGGCATCTCTTCCGAAGTTCCGGCCAAATACGTCTATGACGCCATGTTCCTGTCGCAGAACCTCGGCCAGGGCTTTGCCGCTTCCACCATGATGCTGCTGACGGTCGTCATTATCGTCGTGCCCTGGGCCTATCTCGAGTTCGGAGGCAAGCGCAAATGACCAAGACGCCTCACCTCCTCAAAGGCTCGATGAAATACGATACCGGCCCGGCCGAAGCCGCCCCCGACCGGGCGCTCCGCCACGGCGACGGCACGCCAACCGGCAGCCGGATGGTCGAAGGCCCCGCCGGCCGCAAGCCACGCAAGGCGCTGTCCCGCAGGAACATCATGATCTACGGCACGCTGATCGTCGTCTGCCTCTATTACCTGCTGCCGCTTTACGTGATGATCGTCACCTCGCTGAAGGGTATGCCGGAGATCCGGCTTGGCAACATCTTTTCACCGCCCGTGGAGATCACCTTCCAGCCCTGGGTGAAGGCCTGGGCGGAAGCCTGCACCGGCCTCAACTGCGATGGCCTGTCACGCGGCTTCTTCAATTCGGTCAAGATCCTGATCCCGTCCGTGATCCTGTCGATCGTGATTGCCTCGGTAAACGGATACGCGCTTGCCAACTGGCGCTTCAAGGGCTCGGAAACCTTCTTCACGATCCTGATCGTCGGGCCTTCATTCCCTACCAGGTGATGATCTATCCGATCGTGATCATGCTGCGGGAAATCGGCCTTTACGGCAGCCTGACCGGGCTGGTGATCGTCCACACAATCTTCGGCATGCCCATCCTGACGCTGCTGTTCCGCAACTATTTCGCCTCCGTGCCGCAGGAACTGTTCAAGGCGGCGCGCGTGGACGGGGCCGGGTTCTGGGCGATCTACTTCCAGATCATGGTGCCGATGAGCCTGCCGATCTTCGTCGTCGCCATGATCCTGCAGGTGACCGGCATCTGGAACGACTTCCTGTTCGGCGTGATCTACACCAAGCCGGACCTCTATCCGATGACGGTGCAGCTCAACAACATCGTCAATTCCACGCAAGGGGTGAAGGAATACAACGTCAACATGGCCGCGACCATTCTGACCGGCCTCGTTCCCCTCACCATCTACTTCATCTCCGGAAAACTCTTCGTGCGCGGCATCGCCGCCGGTGCGGTGAAAGGCTAACGAGACGACCCATGGAACCAAGTATCTCCATCAAGAACCTTTCCCTGAGTTTCGGAAGCCTGGATGTTCTGAAGGATCTCAACCTCGAGGTCGGCCAGGGTGAATTTCTCGTGCTGCTCGGCTCTTCGGGCTGCGGAAAATCAACCCTTTTGAACTGCATTGCCGGGCTGCTGGACGTGACCGGCGGGCAGATCTTCATCGGCGGGCGCAACGTGACCTGGGCCGAGCCTTCCCAGCGCGGCATCGGCATGGTGTTCCAGTCCTATGCGCTCTACCCGCAGATGACCGTTGCCGGGAATCTGAGCTTCGGCCTGAAGAACGCGGGTCTGCCCAAGGCGGAAATCCAGGAGCGGGTGAACCGGGCCGCAAAGGTCCTGCAAATCGAACCGCTGCTCAACCGCAAGCCGGCCGCCCTTTCCGGTGGCCAGCGCCAGCGTGCCGCCATCGGCCGGGCTCTGGTGCGCGATGCCGACGTTTTCCTGTTCGACGAACCGCTGTCGAACCTGGACGCCAAGCTGCGGGCGGACCTGCGGGTCGAGATCAAGCAGCTGCACCAGAAGCTGTCCAACACCATGATCTACGTCACCCACGACCAGATCGAGGCCATGACGTTGGCTGACCGGATTGCCATCATGCGTGGTGGCCAGATCCTGCAGCTGGCCTCGCCCAACGAGATCTACAACCGGCCGGCCAACAAGTATGTGGCCGAGTTCATCGGTTCGCCGACCATGAATTTCTTTGAAGGAGAGCTGGAAGAAGCCGGCGGAAACTACCGGTTCGCGTCAGGCGGGAAAACCTTCTCGCTTGACGGATACACCTTCCAGAACGGCCCTCCTGCAGCAGGCGCAGCCTGGTTCGGCATCCGTCCGGAACACATGGTCAGCGGCGCGGAAGCAGACACCGCGCTCGTGCGGTTGGACGGGCAGGTGGAACTGGTGGAGCCGCTCGGTTCGGACACGCTTGTCCGCTTTACCACCGGCGACCAGACGCTGTGGGTGCGCATGGACGGCCAGGCGAACATCCGGCACGGCGACGCAATCACGGTCGGGTTCGATCCCGCCCGCGCCAATCTTTTCGACAAAACCTCGGAATCCCGGCTCTAGGCCGGTCCTTAACCACTTCAGGACAATCAAGATGGATATTTCATTCCAGCTCTATTCAGCCCGCGAATTCACCCCATGGGACGGCGTTCTCAAGCGGCTTGCGGACCTCGGCTATACCCAGGTCGAGGGGTTCGGCGGAAACTACGAGAACCCGGCGGCCTTTCGCGACATGCTCGACGCCCAGGGCCTCAAGATGCCGTCGGGCCATTTCTTTCCGATGGAGCAGTTCGAAGACGACCTCGCCAAGGTGATCAGCACTGCCCGGACCCTTGGCATGGAACGGATCTTCGTTCCCGCCGTGCCGCCCGAGCAACGCATTCCGGATGCGGCCATGTGGCAGTCCATCGCCGAGCGGCTGGAAGCCATCGGTCAAAAGATCCGGGATGCCGGCCTGCGGTTCGGTTGGCATAACCACGATTTCGAATTCAATGCCTGCGCCGATGGCCGCCTGCCGATGGACATCCTGATGGAAGCCGCCCCTTCCATCGAATGGGAAGCCGATATTGCCTGGATCGTGCGCGGCAATCAGGACCCGCTCGACTGGATCGAGAAATACGCCAGCCGCATCACCACGGCCCACGTGAAGGACATCGCACCGGAGGGCGAATGTGCCGACGAGGACGGTTGGGCGGACGTCGGCCAGGGCACCATGGACTGGAAAGGCATCATGTCGGCGCTTCGCGGCGTCGGGGTCGATCTCTTCGTCATGGAACACGACAAGCCTTCCGACTTCGACCGTTTCGCCACCCGCTCCGTTGCGGCCTTCCGCACCTACTGAGGTAACCCCATGAGCAAGACACTTGGCATCGGCATCCTCGGATGCGGAAACATTTCGGCCGCCTACATGCGCCTCTCTCCGCTCTTCAAGGGCATCGAGGTGCGCGCCTGCGCCGACATCAATGACGCTGCTGCAAAAGCACGTGCCGAGGAATTCGGCCTGAGAGCCGAAACCGTCGACGGCCTGCTGGCGGCAAGCGATATCGACATCATCGTCAACCTGACGGTTCCGGCCGTTCACTACGAAGTCTCCAGACGCGTTCTGGAAGCCGGCAAGCATGTCTATTCGGAAAAGCCGTTCGTGCTCAGCCTGGAAGAAGGCGAATCCCTTGCCGCGATTGCGAAGGAAAAAGGCCTCAGGGTCGGGTCGGCCCCCGACACCTTCCTGGGCGGAGCACACCAGCTTGCCCGGCACCTGATCGACAGTGACGCCATCGGCAAGGTGACGTCAGGCACCTGTTTCGTACAGAGCCCGGGCATGGAAATGTGGCACCCGAACCCGGACTTCTTCTTCCAGGCGGGTGGTGGCCCGATCCTCGATCTCGGGCCTTACTACGTTTCCAACCTGGTGCAGCTACTTGGACCGGTGAAGCGGGTCTGTGCAATGAGTTCCGCCGGATCTGAATATCGCACCATCACCTCCGAGCCGCGCAACGGAGAAAAGATCAAGGTGGAAACACCGACGACCATCCACGCAGTGATGCAGTTCCAGTCCGGTGCCCAGATCACCTATTGCGCCAGCTGGGACGTGTGGCAGCACGGCCATTCCAACATGGAGCTTTACGGCCGCTCCGGCACGCTGCATGTGCCGGATCCGAATTTCTTCGGTGGTGAAGTTCGCATGACGGACAAGGGCAGTTTCGTGACCCTGTCGGAAGCCTGGAACCATCCGTTCTCCAAATCAAACGACCGTGGCCACGCCAATTACCGCACGGCAGGCCTGGCCGATATGGCCCTCGCCATCCTGGAAAATCGGCGCACCGTTGCTCTTTGGAATTTGCTCTGCATGTTGTCGATGTGATGACGTCGATTCTCGCTTCCGGCGAGAGTGGGACTTTCATTGACATCAAAACCACCTGCGAGCGCCCGGAAGCCCTGGACCCGCAGGCGGCAAAAGGCCTTTTAGTATAACGGGATAGCCTATGACCTGGACAGCAGCGGAAACGCGCTACGACACCATGGAATACCGCCGATGCGGGAAATCCGGCCTGAAACTGCCGGTGATCTCGCTCGGCCTTTGGCACAATTTCGGCGACGATACGCCGCTCGACAAGAAACGGGAGATTGCCCGGACCGCCTTCGATCTCGGCATTACCCATTTCGATCTTGCCAACAATTACGGCCCCAAGCCGGGTTCGGCGGAAACCGCCTTCGGTGAACTGCTGCGGACGGATTTTGCGCCTTACCGGGACGAGATGATCATTTCGTCCAAGGCCGGTTATGAGATGTGGCCCGGGCCGTATGGCGAGTGGGGCAGCCGCAAATACCTGATCGCGTCCTGCGACCAGTCCTTGAAGCGGATGGGCCTCGACTATGTCGATATCTTCTATTCGCACCGCTTCGACCCGGACACACCGCTGGAAGAGACCATGATGGCCCTCGACCACATCGTGCGGTCCGGACGGGCGCTTTATGTCGGCATCTCGTCCTACAATTCCAAACGGACACGGGAAGCCGCCGCCATCCTGAAGGAGCTGGGCACACCGTGCCTGATCCATCAGCCGAGCTATTCCATGATCAACCGCTGGTCGAGGAAGACGGTCTTCTGGACACGCTCGACGACCTCGGCATCGGTTCCATTGCCTTTTCGCCGCTGGCCCAGGGCATGCTGACCAGCAAATATCTGAAGGGCATTCCGGAAGACAGCCGGGCGAACCAGGGCAAATCGCTGAAGACCCAGTTCCTGAGCGAAGACAACCTCGCCACCATCCGGGCACTCAACGACATTGCCGAAAGCGCGGCCAGACGCTGGCGCAGATGGCCCTTGCCTGGGTGCTGCGCAAAGGCCGGGTCACGACGGCCCTGATCGGTGCGAGCCGGGGCAGCCAGGTTAAGGACTGCGTCGGGGCTGTCGCCAATCTCCAGTTTTCCGACGAGGAGCTGAAGCTGATCGAGGAAACCACCCGCGAGGCGGATATCAACCTGTGGGCGGCCTCGGCTGAACGGAAAGGACCCAGCCGGAAATGATCCGAAATCCCATCCTGCCGGGGTTCAACCCGGATCCCTCGATCTGCCGTGCGGGCGATGACTATTTCATCGCCACCTCGACCTTCGAATGGTATCCGGGCGTCCAGATTCACCGGTCGAAAGACCTGGTCAACTGGGATCTGGCTTGCCGGCCCCTCAGCCGTGCAAGCCAGCTCGACATGCGCGGCAATCCGGACAGCGGCGGCATCTGGGCACCGTGTCTTTCCTACGCGGACGGACGGTTCTGGCTGGTCTATACGGACGTCAAACGGCTGGATGGGAATTTCAAGGACGCGCATAACTACATCGTCACGGCCCCTTCCATCGAGGGGCCGTGGAGCGATCCGATCTACGTCAGCTCACACGGGTTCGATCCGTCGCTGTTTCACGACGACGATGGCCGAAAATGGTTCCTGGTCCTGCAATGGAACCACATTTCAAATTCCGTCGGCGGGCATCCGCGCCATCCGGCCTTCGACGGCATCCTGCTGCAGGAATGGTCGGAAACCGAAGGCCTGAAGGCGAGATCCGCAAGATCTTTTCCGGAAGCCCGCACGGTCTGACGGAAGGTCCGCATCTTCACAAGCGAGGCGGCTGGTACTATCTGACGGTCGCCGAAGGCGGCACCGGCTACGGGCACGCCGTTACCATGGCCCGGTCACGGTCCATCGACGGGCCGTACGAGCTTCACCCGCAAACCCACCTCATCACCGCCAAGGACGATCCGGTCGCGCCGCTGCAACGGGCAGGCCATGGCCAGATTGTCGAAACGCCCGATGGCGAGGTCTACCACACCCATCTGTGTTCCCGGCCGCTGCCCGGACGGTTCTCGCCTCTGGGGCGGAAACCGCGATCCAGAAATGCGTCTGGCGGGAGGACGGCTGGCTTTACCTGGAAGACGGCGGCATGGTTCCGAAGGTTGAGGTGCCGGGTCTGACGGCGACAGAACCTCGCCCCCTCAACGGGTGGACCGCACTTTCACTGGCGAAGTCCTGCCGCCCGAATTCCAGTGGCTGCGCACGCCTTATCCGGAGCGGCTATTTTCCCTCACGGGCACGGCCTTGCGGCTAACCGGACGGGAAAGCATCGGCAGCTGGTACGAGCAGTCGCTGGTTGCCCGCGGCAGGAGCACCTCAGCTACCGGGTGGAAACCACGCTCACTGACTTTGCGCCAACGACCTACCAGCAGGCCGTCGGACTGACGACCTATTACAACCGGCACAAGTTCCATTTTCTGGCGGTGAGCTGGACGGAACAGCTCGGCCGTTGCCTGACGCTGCTTTCCTGCCCCGGCGACTGGCCGGATGGGCGCATGTCATTTCCGGCAGACCCTGTCGCGCTTGGCGACGGACCGGTCGAGCTTGCCGTTGAGGTTGATGGTGCCCGCCAGCAATTCTTCTGGCGCCAGCAAGGCCGCGACTGGACGCCCTTCGGCCCGGATCTCGATGCCAGCGTGATCTCGGATGAAGGCGGGCGCGGTGAGCACGGCTCCTTTACCGGCGCTTTTGTCGGTATGCTGGCCTTCGACATAACCGGACAAGGCAAGACCGCCGATTTCAGCAGGTTTTCATACGCACCAGAGGGAACGTGAGTTCACACCCTAAGGAGATATACATGGCTGGACTGATCAAGGGGCCCGCGATTTTCCTGGCCCAGTTTGCCGGAGACGACGCTCCGTTCAATTCGCTTCCCGCAATCGCCAAATGGGCCGCGGATCTCGGCTACAAGGGCATTCAGATCCCGACCTTCGACAGCCGCCTGTTCGATCTCGACAAGGCCGCCGAAAGCGAAACCTATTGCGACGATGTCAAAGGTATCTGCGCGGACGCCGGCGTCGAGATTACCGAGCTTTCGACCCATCTGCAGGGCCAGCTGGTAGCGGTTCACCCGGCCTATGACCTGGCCTTTGACGGTTTTGCGCCATCCCAAGTGCACGGCAATCCGAAAGCCCGGCAGGCCTGGGCGGTCGACCAGATGAAAAAGGCGGCGATCGCCAGCAAGCGGCTTGGCCTCACTGCTTCCGTCAGCTTCACCGGTTCGCTGGCATTCCCCTATCTCTACCCTGGCCGCAACGGCCTGCGGGGCTGATCGAGGAAGCGTTCAAGGAACTGGCGGCGCGCTGGAAACCGATCCTCGATGTCTATGACGAAAACGGTGTCGATGTCGGCTATGAAATCCATCCCGGCGAGGACGTCTTCGACGGCGCCACGTTCGAGATGTTCCTGGAGGCGCTCGGCGGTCACACACGCTGCCAGATCAACTACGATCCGTCGCACTTCCTGCTGCAGCAGCTCGACTATCTGGCGTTCATCGACATCTATCACGAGCGCATCTGCGCCTATCACGTGAAGGATGCCGAGTTCAATCCGGACGGCCGCCAGGGCGTCTATTCCGGCTATCAGGCTGGGTCAACCGCGCAGGCCGGTTCCGTCCCTGGGTGATGGCCAGGTGGATTTTTCCGGCATCTTCTCCAAGCTTGCCCAACATGGCTATGACAGCTGGGCCGTTCTGGAATGGGAATGCTGCCTGAAGTCACCCGAACAGGGTGCTGCGGAAGGGGCGCCCTTCATCGAGCACCACATCATCGAAGTCACCGACAAGGCCTTCGACGACTTCGCCGGCGGCGAGACCGACCAGGAGCAGATCCGGAAGATGCTGGGCCTGAGTTAGGGGTAGACCAACCGCGCATCCTCATTCCGGCAAGGTAACCAGTCCTGATTGACGCAGCTTAGCCGCTATCCGGGTTGTTACCCCGGGCGACCGAAGTGAGACCCGGAGCCTGCTCATGTCCAGAGATATGGTTCGGAGCGAAGGCTTTTGTAAAATTCCGACCGCTTCGGCAAGCAGCCCTGAGAGTGGGCCCCGGATCTGCGCCGCGCTCGTCCGGGGTGACCGCTTTCGCGGTGGCTTAAATGGACCCGTTAACTACAGTTTCTTGCCAATTGAGCGACAACCTCTCTCCGATTCAGGCTCCCTTTCCCACCAACCTCATCCTGAGGAGCCGCTCTGGCGGCGTCTCGAAGGATGGGCTGCTTGCTCGGGATATGCCGCCCATGCTTCGAGACGGACCTAGCGGTCCTCCTCAGCATGAGGGTTGCTTTTCGGTTACGTGCGAGAGATGTGGCTTCACAGCAGCAGGTGCGAAACCGAGGGGGCGTAGAGCGCATCGACAGCGGCGGCCGTCGCACCGAGGGCGACAGCTGTTGCACCGGACGTACCGATGCGGATCCTGTCTTCTTCAAGCGAACCGTCGAGACGGCGAGGAAGCGGGGAGGCACTGTCGAGCAGCGCCTGGAGGAAGTCCGGACGAATGATGCCGCCCAGGATCAGCGCTTCCGGGTCGAGCATCATCTCGATCATGTTGATCATCTGGCGCATGAGCGGCGCGACTTCGGCTATCCAGCCGAGGACCGCCGGATCTCCTTCGGCGAACAAGGCTTCGATCCGTCCAACGGAGCCTGGTTCCGTCGGCTCAAGGCCAAGCCTTTCGCACAGCGCATTGAGTGACAGATACCGCTCCAGGCAGCCGGCGTTGCCGCAGGAACAGGCCGGGCCTGTCGGGTCGATCACAACGTGCCCGATTTCGCCGGCGTTTTTCGTCGCGCCCGGATAGAGCGCCCGTTCAGGACGAAGCCGGCGCCAAGCCCCATGCCGAACTGGATGAGGCAAAGCTGTTGAAGCTGCGGCCGATCCCGTAAACATGCTCGCCCAGCGCGGCGGCCGACGCATCGTTCTGAAGAACTACCGGCAAGCCGATCGCCGACTGAAGCTGCGCGAGATTTTCCGGCGAGCCGAAATCCGAAAATGTGGTGGCATCGGTGCCGCTGGAGGTCTGCGCTCCGGTTTCGAAAGGGCCGGAGCGGCAAGACCAACGCCGAACAGACACTTGGCCATGCCGGATGCGCCGCGCGGAATTCCTCTGCCATCGACAGGATCCGGCTGTTGGCTGCCTCGGGCGTGGCAGCGGCGATGTGGGCGGCCGATTGCCAGACGATGCTGCCCAGAAGATCGCAGGCAATCGCCGTCACCGACAGACGATCGACATGAAACCCGAGACTGTAGGCATGATCGGGTTTGAGCTGCACCGTCATGCCCGGTGGCCGCGGCCCCTGGCCTTCTGGGCGTGCATCTCGACAATGCCGCGGCTTTCCAGCTCGCCGACGATATTCTGCACTGTCTGGCGGGAAAGCGACGTGATTTCAGATATTTCCGTGCGACCGATCGGACCGCGCGTGCGGATGACTTCCAGCACCACACGGTGATTATGCGTCTTGGCGCGGGTCAGGTTTGTGCCGCTGGTCCGGAAGGATGCGGGGATCGGAGCACTGTCGTTCATGGCGCCAATAGACCAGAAATTATTTTTTCTATCAATTTGACAAAATAAAAAACCGAACATAGGATGCTTTGCCTACACAAAAACCGGAGGGCGAGATGAACACGTTTGGAAAGATGATTTTGGGGTCCGCCTTCGCGACCCTGGCCATGACCACGACGGCATTGGCCGACACCACACTGAATGCACTTTTCATGAGCCAGGCGGCTTATAGCGAAGACGACATCAAGTCGATGACCGCCAAGTTCGAGGAAGCAAATCCGGCGTCACGGTTGCGCTCGAATTCGTTCCCTATGAAGCCCTGCACGACAAGATCATTGCAGCGGCAGGTGCGGGCGATGACGGGTATGACGTTGTCCTGTTCGACGTGATCTGGCCGGCCGAATTCGCAACGCGCGGCTTCCTGCAGGATGTCACCGACCGCATTCCGGCCGACTATACCGACAAGGTTTTCGATGGTGCCTGGACGACGGTCGAATATGACGGCAAGCGCTATGGCATGCCCTGGATCCTCGACACGAAATACCTCTTCTACAATGCCGACATGCTGGCAGAGGCTGGCATTTCCGCCCCGCCCAAGACCTGGGCCGAACTGGCGGAACAGGCCAAGCAGATCAAGGACAAGGGCATTGTCGAATATCCGCTGGTCTGGAGCTGGTCCCAGTCCGAGGCGATGATCTGCGACTTCACCACCTTGACGGCGGCCAATGACGGCGCGTTCTTCGATGAAGGCCAGCCGGCCTTTACCGCAGGCGGTGCCAAGGATGCCGTTTCCTTCATGAAGGCAACGCTGGACGAAGGCCTGAGCAACCCGTCTTCACGCGAATATTTCGAAGAAGACGTCCGCCGGGTGTTCTCCAACGGCGAAGCGGCGTTCGCCCTCAACTGGACCTACATGAACGCCTTGCCAACGATCCGAAGGAAAGCAAGGTCGCCGGCAAGGTGAAGGTAGCTCCGGCACCCGGTGTCGAAGGCAAGTCAACCGCCTCCAGCGTCAACGGTTCCATGGGTCTCGGCATTCCGGCCAACAGCCCGCATGCGGATGAAGCCTGGCCTATATCTCCTTCCTGACCCAGAAGGACGTTCAGGACAACTATGCCAAGCTCAGCCTGCCGATCTGGAAAGCGTCCTATTCCGAACCGAAGGTGATCGAAGGTCAGGAAGACCTGATCGCGGCGGCGAAAGAATCCATCGCTGTCATGTATCCGCGTCCGCTGGTGCCGTCCTACACCGAAGTCTCCGACATTCTCCAGAAGAACATCATCAGGTCCTGCTCGGCCAGGCAAGCGTGGATGACGCGCTGGAAGCTGCCGCAGACCGCGTCAAGCGCATCCGCTAAGTTTGCGACTGACGGGAGACTGACCATGCATGGCCGACGCCAGAAACGTGAAACATGGATACTTCTGGCGCCGGCCCTGGCTTTGCTTGCGCTGGTCACGCTGATACCGCTTGCCAACACACTGTGGCTGAGCTTCACCGACACACGCGCATTTCCGCTCTTCCCGAGCCGGTGCATTTCATCGGCCTGGAAAACTACGTCTACGCGCTTACCGACCCGATTTTCAGGACGCCCTCTTCAGGACGCTTTACTTCACCATCGTCTCGGTGGGTCTGGAAGGCATTCTCGTGTCGCGGTTGCCGTGCTGCTCAACCAGGAATTTCGCGGCCGGACGCTGCTTCGGGCTCTGATCATCCTGCCCTGGGCGGTGCCGACCATCGTCAACGCCGTTGCCTGGCGGTTGATCTATCACCCTGATTATGGCGCGCTGAACTCCCTGCTATTCCAGCTGGGCCTCATTTCCGATTACCGCAGCTGGATCGGCGATCCGGCGACCGCCATGAACATGGTCATCCTGGCAGATGTCTGGAAGAACTTTCCGCTGGTTGCCTATGTGGCACTGGCCGCCCTGCAGACAGTGCCCGTGACCTCAACAAGGCGGCAGCCATCGAAGGCGCCGGGCCCTGGAAACGGTTCCGCTCGATCACCCTGCCCTGGATCGCCGGTCCATTAATGGTCGTCATGGTGCTGCGAACCATCGAGGCCTTCCGCGTCTTCGACATCATCTACGTGATGACCGGCGGAGGCCCCGCGGACAGCACCAAGACCGCGAGCTTTTACGTCTACCAGGAATATTTCAACTACTCAGAAGTGGCAGCGGGGCCTCCTATGCAGTGCTGGTTGCCGGCATCAGTGCCGTTCTGATCGTGTTCTATTATTCCGCGACCAGGCGGCAGACGGCGGGAGGCGCGGCATGAAACGCTCGCTCGTTCAATCCATCCTGCTTTATGGCTGCGCCCTGTTGCTGGCAGCCTTCACAACAGGCCCGCTGCTCTGGCTTGCCGTCATGAGCATCAGCGCGCCGACCGACCTGACAGAGGTGCCGCTGCGCTGGATCCCCTCCGAACTTGACTTCAGCCGCTACACGAGCCTGCTCAGCCTTGAAGGCGGCAACGGCGAGCGGTTTTTAAGCGCACTCCGGAATTCCCTCCTGACAGCGGGCGGGGCAACCGTCATCGCGCTTCTGCTGGCCATTCCGGCTGCCTATGCCTTTTCCAGAAGACAGGCGTCGATGGTCCTGTTGTTCGCCTTTCTTGCAACGATCATGATGCGCCGATCACTTATGTGCTGCCACTCTATTCGACCTTCAGCAGCTTCGGCATGCTGAACCACACGGTTACACTGATCATCGTCTATACGGCCATGCTGCTGCCTTCGCCACCTGGCTGATGAAGGCCAATATCGACGTGCTGCCGGTGGAAGTGGAGCAGGCTGCCTTCATGGAAGGTGCCGGAACCGCCTACACAATCCGGCAGGTGGTGCTGCCACTGCCCTTCCGGCCATTGCCGCCACCGCCATGCTGTCCTTCCTGGTGGCCTGGGACGAGTTCTTCTACGCCCTGATCTTCACCAACGATCTCAGCGCGAAGACCCTGCCTGTGGCGATCGCGGATTTTTCCGCCGGACGCGTTACCGACTACGGCGTCATCGCCTCGGTTGGCGTTCTGGCAACATTGCCGCCAGCCATCCTCGCCATCGCCTTCCAGAAATTCATCGTCTCCGGACTGGTCGCCGGATCCGTCAAGGGCTGACCTCAGCAGGAGACCGACAAGGAATGAACGCCGCAATGCCGCAAGACCCCATCCTCCAATCAACCGCCTGCAGAAGAGATATGGGGACGTGAATGTCCTCAAGGACATCAATATCTCCATGGCGCCCGGTGAGTTTCTTGTCCTGGTCGGACCGTCCGGTTGCGGCAAGTCGACCCTGCTGAGCTGCATTTCCGGACTGACCGACATTTCCTCCGGCACCATCCGCATTGCCGGCAAGGACCGCACCAACGACGAACCGGCCGACCGGGATATCGCGCATGGTGTTCCAGTCCTATGCCCTGTTCCCCAACATGAGCGTGGAACGCAACATCGGCTTCGGCCTTGAAGTCCGAAAGGTCGAAGAGCCGAGAAGAAAGGAAGGTGGCCGAGGTCGCGGATCTTCTGAAGATCGAACACCTGCTGCACCGCCGCCCGGCGGAACTTTCCGGCGGACAGCGCCAGCGTGTCGCCATGGGCCGGGCCCTTGTCCGCGAACCAAAGCTGTTCCTGTTCGACGAACCGCTGTCCAATCTCGATGCCAAGCTGCGCGTGACCATGCGCACGGAAATCAAGCGCATCCATCAGACAACAGGCGCGTCCATCGTCTACGTCACCCATGACCAGATCGAAGCCATGACGCTGGCCAGCCGGATCGTGGTGATGAAAGACGGCGTGGTCCAGCAGATCGGCACGCCCGCAGGAGATCTACAACAAGCCGGTAAATGCCTTTGTCGCGGACTTCATGGCGCGCCGTCCATGAACCTGATGACCGGCACCGCTACACGCGAGGGCGACCATCTCCGGCTGCAGATCCGACGCCGGAAGGACCGCCGCTGGAACTGTTCGGACTATGGTCCGGGGCCGGAAACGCTGTCCGCCGGCGGTACGGCAAAGCTCACCATCGGCCCTTCGCCCGGAGGCGATGACGGATCTTGGCTTGCGGTCCGGTGGCATCGACGGCCGCAGCCTGCAAAGCGGCCGATTGCCTTCTCGACGTGGTCGAACCGGCCGGCGCCGATACCTATGCGGTCATTCACAACTTGGCGGAACGGAAGCCGTTGCCCGGCTGTCAGCGGATGCGCCGGTCACCGCCGGACAGCGCGTCCCGATCGCTTTCGACCTTTCCAAGATTTCCTATTTCGACATTGCATCGGGTAACCGCCTATGAGCATTCAACGAGGCCTTGCCGCCGACATCGGCGGCACCAACACCCGGCTGGCGCTGGTCGAGAACGGCCGCGTTCTGGAAAACACCATCGCGCGGTTCCGCAATGCGGATTTCGAACACCGGAAGCGGCTATCGGCACCTATCTTTCGGAAGCCGGACGACCGGCCTGTGCTTCTGCCGTCATCGCCATCGCGGCCCCCATTTGACGGCCCCGCGATCCGGATGACCAATCATCCTGGACCTTCAGTGCCGACTGCATCGGCAAGGTTCTGGGCGGAGCAAACATTACCTTCCTGAACGATTTCGAGGCGCTCGCCTATTCGCTGGACAAGGTCCCAACGGAGCGGCTTCAGCCCGTCTACGAACCGAGCCAGAAACTGCGCAGCAATGCCACGCGCCTTGTCGTCGGCGCGGGAACCGGTTTCAATGCTGCCGCGCTGTTTCAGACACCTGCCGGATTTTCATGTCGGCACCGGTGAATGCGGCCACTCGACATTGCCGGTCGAAACCGAAGGCGAACTTCGGCTCTGGAATTACCCTCGCGCTCACCCGCGGGCGCGCCTCCGTCGAACGGGCACTGTCGGGAAGCGGCCTCAAGGAAATTCACGAGTGGTATTGCCGGAGCAGGGCCTGTCGCCCCGCGACCTGTCACCTGCCGAGATTGCGGAGCGCGCCAATTCCGGGTCCGATCCGCTTTGCGTTTCCGCTGCCCGGCAATGGGTGACATTTCTTGGCCGGTGATTGCGACCTCTCGCTGGTGTTCCTGTCCCTTGGCGGCATCGTGCTGACAGGCGGCGTCAACCCGAAGCCTGGCGAGGTTCCTGGCAGAACCGGAATTCATCAACGCCTTTTGCGCGAAGGGCCGCCAGCAAAAGCTGGTTTCCGGCATTCCGGTTCATCTGCTTGATGACGATTCGCAGCTCTGGCAGGGTGTGCCGCGCGGATGTAGCCGACACTGCACTATCAGGAACTCAACCCCAGCTCCTCGATCACGGTCTGGACTGCCAGCCGGAAGACCTGTTCCTCGGCACCCGGCTGGGTGTCCGGACGGGTCATCAGCCCGACCGGCCCCTTTGTCATGTCGGTGTCAAACGGCAGGCGGACCAGGTGACCGTCGGCGGTTTCGTTCTGCACCACGCCGGAGGAAATGATCCAGACCGCGTCGGTCCGGCGGGTATAGACCCTGCCGAAAGCACCCGAGACCGTTTCGATCTTGTTCGGGATCTCGCCGACGCCGTTGGCGATCATGAAGCGCTCGACCAGCGGCCGGATTGCCGCGCCTTCCGGCGGATAGAGAACGGGCCATTCGACAATACGCTTGATGTCCGGCCTTTCCAGAAGCGGGTGCCCGACCCGGACGATCACATCGACCCGCTCGGAATAAAGCTGGGTGAAGGAAACGCCTTCCATGGACACCGCCTGCCGAGCCGGCCGATCACCAGGTCGAGTTCACCCATCTTCAGCCGTTCGATCAGGTAGCCGTGCGGGCCGTCCATTATCTGGACCATGACATGAGGTGCCAGTTCGGAAAACTCCTTGATGACCGGGGGCATGAAGCTGGCCGCGACACTCGGCAGAACGCCCACCTTCAAGGTCGCACGGGCGTGTTCGCCTTCCTTCTCGACCCCGTCCAGGCCTTGCTGCAGGCTCGCCAGCGAGATCTGCGCGAAATGCAGAAACACCTTGCCCTGTTTGGTCAGCGCGATGCCGGCCCGGTTTCGCGTCATCAGGCTGGCGCCGATGATGTCTTCCAGTTCCTTGAGCGTTTTGGAGATCGCCGGCTGAGTGAGATTCAACTTGTCGGCAGCCAGTTTCAGGCTGCGTTCCTGCGCAATCTCCACGAAGCACTGGATGTGCCGGAACTTGATGCGTCGGTCGATCATTTAATTTCTCATTTTGGAAGAAAGAAGCCGAATATCTCATTTTACTTCCCAATTTCGATCATTCAATATCAATTCAACAAGGGAGGATCGGATGCGAACTCAGGTTGTCATTGTCGGCGGTGGACCGTCCGGCCTGCTGCTCGGGCAGCTTCTTCATTTGAAGGGCATCGAGACCATCATTCTGAGCGCAAGACGCGTGAATATGTGCTTGGCCGCATCAGGGCCGGCATTCTGGAAACGGGTCTCGTCAACATGATGCGCGAGGCCGGCGTGGCCGAGCGGATGGACAAGGAATGCTTCGTCCATGACGGCACCTGCATCTCGTACGAAAACGAGATGTTCGACATCAACTTCCAGAAGCTGATCGGCCAGAATGTCGTCGTTCTACGGCCAGACGGAAGTCACGCGTGATCTGTATGACGCCCGCGATGCGGTTGGTGGTCAGACGATTTTCGAGGTCGAGGGGGTCGAAATCCGCGATGCGGACACGGACGCACCCTATGTCACCTTTACCGTGGACGGCAGCGCGCGGCGCATCGACTGCGATTTCGTGGCGGGCTGCGACGGCTTCCACGGCGTCAGCCGCAAGACCATTCCCGACACCGTGCGCAAGGACTACGAGAAGGTGTTTCCCTTCGGCTGGCTGGGCGTTCTTTCCGAGACGCCGCCGGTGCATGAAGAACTCATCTATGCCAATTCGGCACGCGGCTTTGCGCTTTGCTCCATGCGCAACGAAAACCTGTCGCGCTACTACGTCCAGTGCAATGTCAGCGACGACATTTTCGAATGGACCGACGAGAAGTTCTGGGACGAACTGAGACGCCGGCTACCGGAAGCGGTTGCCGACAAGCTGGTCACCGGCCCCTCTATCGAGAAGTCCATCGCCCCGCTGCGATCCTTCGTGTGCGAGCCGATGCGCTGGGGCCGTCTGTTCCTGTGCGGCGATGCCGCCCATATCGTGCCGCCGACCGGCGCCAAGGGCCTCAACACCGCTGCCTCCGACGTCCATTACCTCTATGAGGGTCTGGTGCATTACTATCAGGACAAGGACAGCCACGGCATCGATACTATTCGGAGAAAGCCCTGGCACGGATCTGGAAAGCGGAGCGTTTCAGCTGGGCGACCACCAACATGCTGCACGGTTCCCGGACCAGTCGGATTTCGACCTGAAGATGCAGCGGGCGGAAATCGAGTCTCTGCATCACAATGAAACCGCGCAGAAGTGTTTGCGCAGAACTATGTGGGACTGCCCTACTGATGAAGATCGCGCGTCTGCCTTCTGCCGACATTCACTGGCGCGAAGATGGTGACCCGGACGGCACGCCTGTCGTCTTCGCCAATTCGCTCGGCACGGAATTGCGGCTCTGGGACAAGGTCATCGACCTTCTGCCGGAAACAGGCCTCCGGCTGATCCGCTTCGACAAGCGCGGCCACGGGCTGTCCTCCTGCCCTGAGAGCCCCTACTCCATGGACGATCTCGCCAGCGACACGCAACAGCTGCTCGATCACCTTCAGATCGGCTCCTGTGTTTTTGTCGGGCTTTCCATCGGCGGCATGATCGGTCAGCTCCTTTCGCACCGACAGCCGGAACGCATCAAGGGTCTGGTGCTGTCCAACACCGGGGCGAAAATGGGCGAAGCCGCCATGTGGCAAGACCGGATTGCCCGGATCCGTGCAGGCGGAATCGAGAGCCTTGCCGATGCCATTCTGGAGCGGTGGTTTTCGGAAGATTTCCGCCAGACAGCCGAATGCCTGGCCTGGCGCCACATGCTGGTTCGCACCCCGACGGAGGGTTACATCGGCTGCTGCGAAGCAATAGCCGGTGCGGATCTGACGACAGCACGTCCGGGCTTCGCCTGCCGGTGCTGGGTATCGGCGGCAGCGAGGACCTCGCCAGCCCACCGGCCATGGTGCGCGGCACGGCGGACCTCATCGCCGGCAGCCGTTACGTTGAAATTTCCGGTGCGGGCCATCTGCCCTGCGTCGAAAAGCCGGATGTCTTTGCCGGCCATCTCATGAGTTTCCTGAAGGAGGACCTCCATGTCTGAGCGTTTTGAAACCGGCATGAAGGTCAGGCGATCCGTGCTTGGCGATGAACATGTCGACCGGGCGGAAGCTGCCAAGACGCCACTTGACGAACCATTCCAGACCCTGATCACAGAGGGTGCCTGGGGCACGGTTTGGGCATCGGACGGCATCAGTCCGCGGGAGCGTTCGATGCTGACGCTCGCCCTTCTGGCGGCACTCGGCAATTTCGAGGAGATTGCCATGCATATCCGGGCAACTGCCCGCACCGGCGCCAGCAAGCAGGACGTGCTCGAGGCGTTTCAGCATGTGGCGGTCTATGCCGGCGTGCCACGTGCCAACCAGGCGCTCAAGATCGCCAAGGAAACTTACGCCGAAATGGAACGCAGCGGCCAGAAGCTGACCGCGACAGGCGGTTAACGGAGGAAAATCGATGTTGAAACCCGGACCTTTCTATCAGCGGGACCGCGAGTGGCATCCGCCTGCACATACGCCGGACTACAAGACCAGCGTGTCGCGCTCGCCGCAATATTCGATGATCAGCCTGGAAAACAACGTCAGCGAGATCACCGGGCCGACCTTCGGCCATAACGATATCGACCCGCTCGACAAGGACCTGATCTACAACTACGCGAAGGCGGGTGAAAGCGCGATCGGCGAGCGGATCATCCTGCATGGACGGGTGCTGGACGAGAACGCGAAGCCGATCCCGAACACCCTGGTGGAGATCTGGCAGGCCAATGCGGGCGGACGCTACCGGCACAAGAAGGACACCTATCTTGCGCCCATCGACCCGAATTTCGGCGGCTGCGGCCGCACCCTGACCGACGAGAACGGCTACTACTATTTCCGCACGATCAAACCGGGCGCCTACCCCTGGCGCAACTGGGTGAACAACTGGCGGCCGCCCATATCCACATGTCGATCTTCGGCACTGCCTTCTGTCAGCGTCTGATCACCCAATGCTACTTCGAGGGAGATCCGCTCATTCCGAAATGCCCGATCGTGAACACCATTCCCGATCCCGCGGCTGTTGAGCAACTGGTCGCCAAGCTCGACCTCAATGCCACCATCCCGCTCGACACGATCGCCTACAAGTTCGACATCGTCCTGCGCGGACGCCGCTCGACCCTGTTTGAAAACCGGCCGGAGGGGAACTGATCATGACGCAGCAACTCGACTATCTGAAGGAAACGCCTTCCCAGACGGCCGGACCTTACGTTCACATCGGCCTTGCACCCGGCGCCGCCGGTTTCGACATCTATCGGCAGGAACTGGGCTGGGATATCGCAGGCCCCAATGCCAAGGGTGAGCGCATTCGTGTGGAAGGTGTCGTCATCGATGGCATGGGCTCGCCGATCAAGGACGTGATGCTGGAAACCTGGCAGGCCAAACAGCGCGGGCATTTACGCCCATCCTGAACATGCCGGCGACGTGGAAGACGGGTTTCGCGGCTGGGGCCGTGTCATCACCGATTTCGAAACCGGCGAATGGGGGTTCGACACGGTCAAGCCAGGCCCGGTCAAGCTGCCGGACGGCAAGGTTTCCGCGCCCCATATCAGCCTCTGGATCGTCGCACGCGGCATCAATGTCGGGCTTCAGACCCGCCTTTACTTCGAGGACGAGACCGAAGCCAACGCGGCCGACCCGGTGATCAACCTGATCGAATGGGAAAAGCGCCGCCAGACCCTGATCGCCCGGAAGACGGAGCGCACGGCAAGACGGTCTATCGTTTTCGAGGTCAAGCTGCAAGGTCCGGACGAAACGGTGTTCTTCGATATCTGAGGAGGCACAAACCACTCTTCCTCATCCCGAGGAGCTTGACCAAGCCAAGCGTCTCGAAGGATGGGCAGCGCACTCAGAGTATGCGGCCCATCCTTCGAGACAGCGCTGAAGCGCTTCCTCAGGATGAGGGAGTCTCATGTAAAGATCGCCGCTCCTTGTTGGGACAGGCGCAAGCGAAACCGGAGCGACGTGAAACATGTCCAAACCCTGCATCATCTGCGTCGCGATTACCGGATCGCTGCCGAAGAAGGAAAACAATCCGGCGGTGCCGATCACCGTTACGGAGCAGGTGGAAAGCACACAGGCTGCCTTCGAGGCCGGTGCGACCATCGTCCACGCGCATGTTCGCAACGACGATGAAACGCCGTCCTCGGATCCGGAGAAATTCGCCCGGCTCAAGGAAGGACTGGAAAAACACTGCCCCGGCATGATCATCCAGTTTTCGACCGGAGGCCGTTCGGGCGCGGGGAAGGAACGCGGGCATGATTGCCCTGCAGCCCGACATGGCGTCGCTGTCCGTCGGCTCCAACAATTTCCCGACCCGGGTCTACGAGAACCCGCCGGATCTGGTTGACTGGCTTGCCAGCGAGATGCGCACCCATCATGTGAAACCGGAGATCGAGGCGTTCGACCTGAGCCACATTCACCAGGCGGCTGCCATGAACCGGGACGGGCGGATTCCGGGCAAGCTTTATGTGCAGTTCGTCATGGTGTGAAGAATGCCATGCCGGTCGACCGGGATGTCTTCGACTATTACATCAAGACCGTTGAACGGCTGGTACCGGACGCCGAATGGTGTGCCGCCGGGATCGGCCAGCATCAGTTCACGCTCAACGAGTGGTGCATTTCCTCAGGCGGTCATACCCGCACCGGCCTGGAAGACAACATCCGCCTCGACCGGGACACGCTTGCCCCTTCCAATGCGGCGCTTGTAAAACGGCGGCGGATCTTTGCGAGAAATATGAGCGTCCCGTCGCGACCTGGCAGCAGGCGCGCGAGATCCTGGGTCTGCCGCTGAAGGCGGCTTGACCCGCCTTTCCACTTGGCTCTCAATAAGGCCCATCCAGAGACCCGGCCGAGCCATGCCTCTTTCGCTATTTTCCAGCCAGATCCATTCCTCCCTCTTTGCTGACGGTGACCTGACCAAGCTTCTCGCTGACGGCAGCGATGTCGCACATATGATCGCCTTCGAGCGTGCCCTCGCCATCGTACAGGGCGCCTGGAGATCATTCCGGCGCAGGCCGCCGGGAGATATCAGAGAAGCTCGCCGACGTTCACATAGAGCCTGCACGCCTGGCGGCCGGTACAAGATCCGCCGGCGTGCCCGTTCCAGCGCTTGTGGCGGAACTGCGCAAGCAGCTCGGCGCCGAAGCCGGGGCCTGGCTCCACTGGGGCGCAACCAGTCAGGATGTGATCGATACGGCGCTGGTCCTTCAGGCGAAAGTCGCGCTCGAGATTCTGGGCGCTCGGCTGGAAAAACTTATCGATACGCTGGAACGGCAGAGCGAGCGCCATGAGAACCAGCTCATGGCGGGCGTACGCGCAGCCAGGTGTCGACACCGGTCACCCTCGGCTACCGGATCGCGCAATGGGCGCATCCGCTGATAGATGCTGAAAATGCGCTGCCCGCGCTCAGGTCCGCCGTGCTGCGCGTCCAGTTCGGCGGCGCGTCGGGCATCAACAGCGCAATCGCTCCGGACGGAACCGCTGTCTCGGCGGCGCTCGCACTGGAGCTCGGCCTTGAGGACAGCCCGTCGTGGCACGTCAACCGGACGCCCATTCTGGCGCTTGCGGGCTGGCTGCAACAGGTCACCTCCGCCCTTGCGAAGATGGCAGGAGACCTGGCGCTTTCCGGGCGCACGGACATTGCGGAAGTTTCCAGCGGGACCGGCGGCGATCCTCGACCATGCCGCAGAAGGCCAATCCGGTGCAGGCCGAGACCATTCAGGTGCTCAACAGCATTGCGATTTCCGCCCAGGCCGGGCTTGCCGCTGCTGCCAGCCCCCTTGAGGAGCGCGACGGGACAGCATGGCCGCTAGAATGGCATTTCCTGCCACAAATGCTGCTGGCCGCGGGCGCTGCGCTGGTGCATGCAGACGAGCTTGCCACCAGCCTGCAGGCGCATGAGGCCAATCTGGCCGCAACGCTGGCGTCAAACCCGGAAATCATGGCCGAAGCCGCCAGTTTCGTCCTTGCCCGGAACGGCATTTCCCGCGCTGAGGCAAAGGATCTTGTCGCGGCAGCTGCAAAGGACCCGGCCCCCTTTGCCGAAGCCCTTGCAAGGATTTCGCCGGTCAGCCTTGACTGGCAAAAGGAACTGGACCCGCAACAGGTCGTCGCACCGGCAAGAGACATGTCGGCGCGGATCTTTCAGACCCGCCGCAGAAGCTGAACAGAGTCAGGCCCTACCCGGCCACATCCGCGTTGCTGATCACGAAATCCACGAAGTGGCGGATCTTCGGGTCCTGAAGACGCCTGTGCGGATAGAGGCAGCCGAAGATGGTAGGGGGAGGCGGCGTATCCTTCAGGATCTCCACCAGACGGCCGCTTTCCAGATGCTGAGCTACGTCGAACCTTGGCTTGTTGACGATGCCATATCCTGACAAGGCCCAGTCGGTGAGAACGTCCGCCATGGTCGGCATCCATCTTGCCTGAGACCTGAAGCTTGCGCGGCCCGGCCGGTGTCTGCAGAAACCCAGTAATATTCCGGCGAACGCGGGTAGCGCAGCAGCAGGCAATTATGCTCGTCGCTCAGGAGATCATCCGGGGTGCGGGGCGTGCCGTGCTTTTCCAGATACTCCGGAGCCGCGCAGAGCACGCGGGGGCAATCGGATATCTTGCGCAGCTTCAGATTGGAATCCTGCGGGGTGCCGATGAAAAAGGCTACGTCCAGCCCGTCGGACAGGATGTCGACCTTGCGGTCCGACAGGCGCATATGCACTTCCGTTGCCGGGAATTTTTCGACGAAACGCGGCACCAGCGGTGCGATGATGCGCCGGCCGGCACCGAGCGGTGCCGTGACCCGGATGACCCCGCGCGGCGTATCGGAAAAACTGGCGACCGCGGCTTCCGCGTCTTCGATGGATTCCAGCGCCTTCACCGCATAATCGTAGAAAACCTTGCCGACCTCGGTCGGCGTGAGCGATCTGGTGGTACGGTGAAGAGCCGCACGCCGAGATGCTTTTCCAGCTCCTTTATGCGCTTGCTGGCAACCGCCGGCGTCAGGCGCAGGTCGCGTCCGCCGGATGTGATGCTGCCCAGTTCGACCACGCGGGTGAAGACGCGCAGGGATTCCAGATAGGACATGGCCTCTTGCCCTCGGATTTGAATTCTCGTGCGATTACAGAGCGCTCGTTCTCATGACGACTTTGGTCGCATTTCCCGAGCCACAGTAATCGCACGGCCATTTTCAATGATCTGTTGAAAGAATTTCCGGAATCACCGGATTTTTTTGCAAGTGTCCTGAAGCGTACCGTCCTCGGCTGAGAGAAGACTTTGCCCGAGGACGCGATGACCCACCGCACAGAAATCCGGTTTCTGCTGAACGGCGCCGACGTGATTGTCACGGATGCGCCTGCCGACAAGACCCTGCTCGACTACCTGCGCCTGGAGCGCCGGCTGACGGGCTCCAAGGAAGCTGTGCGGAAGCGACTGCGGGGCTGCACGGTGTTGTCGGCCGGCTGGCCTGCGGCGTTCTGAAATATGAAACCGTCAATGCCTGCATCCGGTTTCTCGCGTCGCTTGATGGATGCCACGTGGCCACCATCGAGCATCTGCGGGGAGAAACGGCGGTCTGCATCCGATCCAGCAGGCGATGGTCGATTTCCACGGCAGCCAGTGCGGCTTCTGCACCCCAGGCTTCGTCATGTCGCTCTACGCGCTGTGGATGGGCAATCCGGAACCGACAGAAACGGAAGTCGAAAAGCGCGATCCAGGGCCAATCTCTGCCGCTGCACCGGCTACCAGCCGATCATTGCCGCCGCCATGGCCGCCAACCGCTACGGCTCGCCAGCACAGGATTTCCTGGAAACCGAACGGGCAACCATCACCGAACGGCTGACAGCGCTTTCCGACGGCTGCCGTGTCGTCACCGGCCCTGAAGACAACCAGGCGATCCTTCCGGCGGATGTTGCCGATTTCGCAGCCGTTCTGGAAGACTTTCCGCAGGCGACCATTGTTGCGGGTTCCACCGATGTCGGTCTCTGGGTCACCAAGTTCATGCGCCCCATCGGCCCGGCCGTCTTCATCAGCCACCTCAAGAGCTGAAATCGGTCACCTTGAGCGACACAGCGCTGGAGATCGGCGCAGGCGTCACCTACTCGGAAGCGCAGGAGACCATCTGCGAGATTTTCCGCATCTGAAAAGCTACTGGGACCGGATCGCCGGCCAACAGGTGCGCAACATGGCACCATCGGCGGCAACATCGCCAATGGATCGCCCATCGGCGATACGCCGCCCGTGCTGATCGCGCTCGGAGCGCAAATCGTTCTGCGCAAGGGAGCCACGCAGCGCAGCCTGCCACTGGAGCAGTTCTTCATCGAATACGGCAAACAGGACCGGGCGCCCTCCGAATTCGTCGAGAGCATCCTGATCCCGCGGCCCCGTTCCGGCCAGCTTCACGCTGCCTACAAGATTTCCAGCGCCGGGACGAGGATATCTCGTCCGTGGCCGCTGGTTTCTGCGTGACCGTTTCCGAAGGCCGCATCACCGAT
>JACADM010000090.1_pt1 | contig 25862 bp, 19 predicted proteins | sample 7512371 | NCBI WGS metagenome assembly JACADM01 (sample SAMN14389041, study PRJNA612141) | algae metagenome | isolation source: non-axenic algae culture | place: India: Navi Mumbai | collected 2017-01
TCGAGAGATAAACAACGTGTGCGGGGCCCCATGTGTGGTGCTGTTGATGGTGCAGCTTTACACTGAAAGGATAAAAACTACAAATTGAAGTCTACAACTCAGACGTTGGTACAAGGTTAGATACACATTTCCCTCGTAAGACAGTAACAAGAGATCCTGGGTTGTCGGTGTCCTTTCTTCCAGACGTTCCCCGACTAGTAACAAGGGCTCACTGTTACAAACGGGGAGTGACTTCCAGGAAAAATGGTTACTACAACGACAAGCAACGAACGTGTAACGATTCCGTTTGACTGTAGGGTCTTCCTTTGGAAGTGAAAGAGGTAAGAAGAAGAATTGAAAGGGAGACCCCTGAAACCCTAATTTTTCTCGCGTCGTTATACCTTTCACATTTTATTTTTTTGAAATGCTTCAGATCATATCTACGAATCCTTCTTTTTTAAAGGAAGATTTTGTACTGATCAACAGATCGTTTTCATGTATCTGATTTTTTTTCAACCTACACATACACTGGGAGGCTAAAGACAGTCAGGTCGGAGTTTGTCTTGTTACTACTTGGATTGACTGTATCACTAAAGCGGTGTGTGTCACAGTTCGTGACAAACTTCCAACTTTCAGGGACTCAACTTTGATAAGAAATTCAACGTGCTTATTGAAATCTCCAATGAGTATTGTTTAAAGACAGTATTTGAGGTGCTACAGTAAAGGCATCTCTAATAGTTGGGACCGTCTGTGTTACTCCATTTTTTGATTGGATTTGTATTTGTCCATCCACAGCGGATTGGCCTGAGTCATCGCAATCGAAAGATCCCTCACCGTCAGGAAGGGTTCCAGAACTCACATCTGCTGCTGGATACCAGCCGATCTCACTGCTCGGAGCTAAAGCACAAGTTGTTTTTTCCAGAAACCCATTGCTTCATTGCACTGTTGATTGTTACTTCGTTTCCAACCCACCCAATACCTATTATAATGTCACCAGCAGTGAATTCACCTTATTGGAGTCTGGTTCTTTATTATCCATACTGGTAGCAATGGCCTCAGTCCACTCAAAGACTGCAGCATAAAAATTCACACTTGGGTTGTCATTTGCATATGTTTGACTAGTTCCGAAAATTCCAGCTCTTTATCGAATTTCAGGAAGAATCCCAACAGTCATAGAGTCGCCAATCTTGAAACATCCGTCATCCATAGGATTTCCGGTAACCTTTACGATTTCCCTTTTCGAAAAGCTAGCCAAATCCGCAAAGCCACATTTTATGGGAGCTTCGTTTAAGGCTCCACGCACATCGCCTTTGCATAGTTTTGCACCGTACACATAGTCACCTTGAGCATACTGTACATAGATAGTATTCTCTAAAAATTTTAAACCATAAAGACGAATACATTCATGAGTTATAATATACATGCCTGAATGTTACATACATGTCGATAAATTAAACTGAATTTAAGATGAAGAGTTCTCTTCTTTTCATGTCTGTCATGTCTCTCTCTCTCTCTCTCTGTTCATGACGAGACACTCACAAAGTTGATTTCTTTCGTTGTTCCCCTTTTGGAGAGAAAGAGAGAGAGAAATGAAAGGGAAAAGAGAAGAAACGCGTTTGAATTTTATGGTCTTGTTGTGCCTCGTTCTTCTTTCCTTCTCTCATTTATGCCTCTTCTGATACCTGTGTACAGAAGTCGATATCTACAAAATTGAACCCATTATCTGTATCAAGAGCATCTCAACAACCTTGAGGGTCTGAACTCTACCGGTGACAAAAATGACTCCAAAGTAGGCTGTTTGCATGACCCATCCGTACAGACAAGGTCGTGACCACAATCATCATCATCATCGCATTGTACAGTTGAGCAGCGATTTTCGTTTCCGTCCCGACAAAACTCCCCACAAGGGTACCCATCTTGTTCTGCCGGGATCTCTATAGGAAATCTGCAATAGTTTATTCAATAAGTGTACAAATGATAAATGAATAGTCACAGTTGTCCTTGTGACTAGGGATGGATCATATCAGATAATGGCAAATGAGATTGGAGGGATGCAACGCTACAGGATATCTCCCGTTGTGCTTGTGCTGAACAATGGGTTATTTGAAGTGGAGGAGTTCTTGGAAAAGAACAAATCCAGGATTTACAACTCCACTGTTGATTGGAAGTATGCCAATGGTTGCATTGACTTGTCAAAGGAATACATGGACATGCCCTTCTAATTCCTCCTTTGGACATTGGATGAAACTTTCGGATACTTTAGCAATTTTACTGAATTGAAAATAAGCCGCTAACTTTGAACCCTTTGATTTACAGACATTAAATGAGAAAATGTGCTACAGAACATTTGTATCATTTAGTTCTTCCTTACATGTTTATGTTAGCATGGTTCTTTGTGATTTTTATGGAAGTATTGTCAATGTATATCTGCAGGAACCACTATTGCATCAGTAATGTTAAATGAAGCCAAATTTCATAAGAACATTGAATTTTCTTAAGCGTTTCAAACAAAACAAGCAAAAAATTGGTACTAAGAGGCCGATAAACAATTCTATCCTTGTAATATTTGGTACATGTTCATATCACTGCAATGGTATTGTCGGGTTTCAATATCATTATGATGAAAGATCAAATCATTCATTACAGTAAAGAGCAAGAATCAAATACTTCATGAATATCAAAGAAACGGATGGTGTCCATGAGCTCCTCATGATATTGCTGCAAATACTGATAAATACCACATCTAAATTTCTGTATTAACGATGTTCCTGGGTTTGGAGGTGGCTCTTTCCAATCAAATGTTTCCAATCGAGTGTGTAGAGAATTTTCTTCGACTGTGAAAAAAATTTCATCTAGGCCACTGAAGCGTTCGTTATTCTTCCCAGGTCCTCCACCTGGAAGTATCTTGCTCTGAACCATTATCACGGTTGCCCCGATTGCCGACGCTGGGAGGGCAGAATGCAATCGAGAGGTGACAACCACCTTGGCAGAACTGTATCTTTCGAGCATCTCAAATGCCCTAATAAAACGAATTCTCCAATTGGTTACGGTTTCGGCATTTCCTTTCAATTGATGTGATATCCTGCATGCCTTATTTTCCCTCAAGTGTCCGGGGATCTGCGCGTATGCATTGTCTGTAATATCGACGAATAAGTAATCACATGTTTGCTCTTCAAGTTGTCTCTGCCGAACAGGGTATTGGGTCAAAGTCATGCAGCCGCTGAGAAAGGAGGTCACTCCGTTGGCCAAAAAGAACGATTCAGTAAATGTATCTCTAGCACCCACCAATGGTTGGCCATAATTCAAGTATGATATTGACTCATTGCTCGCAAATTTATGGAAAACTGGTGCTTGTACGTGCATAGCCAATGTAATTGGGTCAATGGATTTACTTGGTGGCCAAGACATATTGCTCCACCCATACCATCCATTCATGAACGTTTTGATACTTCTCTCTGGAAATTCATCCAAGAAAGGTTCCGTCAGACTGTCCCTCTCCACATGCACATCCACATATGGCAGCCAACTTACACTAGACAGACTTTGGATCTCATCTCCTAGATTTGCTACATGGTTAAGGTTATTGTATCCCATTAGGTAATTAACCCTAGTATTGTACGTCAAGAGGCCATAGTGCTTACAAGGGAATGACAGGCGGTCTCTAGTATAATCTGCACGGTGTTGTAAAATGTCACCGGTTAAAGAACAAAAACATTTAAATGATGAATAATATCTCAAATCAATATTTTCTCATCCTTCTATGTAATTCACCTTCGAAATAATCTTCATAACAAAACGTTGATTCATTTCGTTTTAAAATGCCCTCGAAGGTCAAGTTTGTGCATGATACAGCATTCTGAAGTGACGTCTGTGAGAGACACGCATTCTCGATTCTGTGCATGAAGCGTTCCATCAAATCTAAGAGATGTGGGTCCTTTGCCGTGGAAAATATCGCAAATTCTCTGCCATTAATTGACTCTCCAAATCCGTAGCCACTTGAGGCTGAGAGGTATGCATCAGGAATGTCCCTGATCATCTTTGATTTAGAGGGAAGAAGTAGACCTCCTTGTCTATATAGTATATTCAATTTTAATGCAGCATTCAAAACTTCGGGAAATGAGCTTCCCATTACTACTTTAAATATTTGTAGTCTAGAGAAAAAATCCTTCAAAGGAGTGGCATCTCCCATGCATTCTATTTTCTGGGCAATCAAGGGATAGCCAATACTCAAAACTTGCTCAAAGCACGCTTTGCAACTACAATACACAAACGTTGGCCTTCCTCGGGAATGCAGGAGCAGCATTTCGATGATTTCCTCTGGTATATGGACGAAATATGACCAAACCAGGAGCAGAGGAGGATAGTCGTATGAACTCCATATCTCAAATCCCTTTGACGGAGAAGCCCAAGGCTTATCACGCGGTCCGGCAAAATGTAGGATATACCCGTTGTCCTCAGGATCTTGGCCATAAAATACATTGAAATCTTTAATCATTTTTGAATATCCAAAGTTTTTCGCATATGCTACCAAAATAACTTGATCGTTAACACCAAAATACTTGGAAATTATTGCAGCATATCGAGAAAAACCGAATGCATTCATGCGGGTTAGGTTCAAGACCATAACACCAGCATTGAATCCTTTGTCTACATCTGCAAGTCCCAAAGCGTTTTTGGTACTTTGGTCTAACCAATTTCTTACGTTCGGCCTTAAACTTTCCCTTGCACAGATGCCAGATTCTGATTCATCGAATTCCGGACACATTTGATGAATTATGTCTCTATTTATTCTAAAATCCCGAGTCAGGACGATATCTAAGTCCAGGTACAGGGCTATGTCAGCAGTATCTCCCATCAGACTTGGAAGCAACAAACGAGACATGGTTGTAATAGGTACGTGTTGCAATACTCCTTTTTTCTCGTGATGATAATCAAAGAAGGCTTTCAAGGTATCCTCTGACAAGGCAAGAACATGAACAGGAGTAATCACTTGCTGATATTCTAGAAAAATGCATAGCCTGCCAGCTTCCTCAGGCGACATTCCTGTTGCCATCAGGAGTATTTCAACATCACTGTCGGATCTCTCTGACACCATACTTATATAAGAAGGTAATATATGCGTAATTGAACGGTCAAAGGACGTAACTACAAGCAGACCATTCACTAAACGAAGAGCATCTCCTCTACAGTGAATTATAGATGCAACAATATCATCGGGCAGCCCTCCAGTCTTATGAAGTGTCAGCTCAAAATCTTGCAGTTTTTCTTTCGATTTCTTCTGAGATAAAATCGATTGATGGATCTTTTCTAAAGAAGCCGTACTCAGATAGCCCAACCGGCGTGTCCACTGCAGCTCCGAGCTATGCGGGTGCTTTTCACCCACCCGAATATTTGTTACACTCATATTGGAATGAGGTACAGAGGCATTCTGTAGAGCTTTCAATTTCCTTTGAATGCTCCTATCACTACTAGAGATGTAAAAGCAAACAAATATGCATAAGGTGACTAAAGATATGTGTGCTAGATTCTTCCTTGCGCAAAATGCGCACGGGAAGTATTTAGTGCGTCTCATGAACTTGAGACTCGTCCCAATACGTGTTCGCCCGCCTGCAGACTCCACCAAGCCTTTATTCTTTAATCTCATATCCTTTCTCCGCAAAACAAAATTGTAGGAGCCTCTTCACAATATTAAAATGATAAATTTCCCCAAAAAATGATATCTATTAATTGCTGAGAGCTTTGTAATGGTGCAAGAAACTCACAATTCTTGAGTTTTGTTAGAGAAATAGTCCAAGAAGAAATGAGTCACTATGTAGCAGGTTGGACGGAACTATAACTATACAGAGAGAGTTTCTCATAATAACAAAGGGGTTAACGTACAAAGGTTTTAGCAAAGGCTCATGATAAACTTGGATAGATAATACGTAAAAAATACATTATTCGCTATCTCTTTTCCTGTTACACGAATTTCGTGAGACCCTCTCTGTAATAGAAACAACAGTAAAATCCTATAAGGGTTTTATGTTCTGAATAGCCACAAACCCATCATTGCTATTCCTGTGCCAATAATAAGATATTGGTTGAAGTTTTTATCTATTAAGACTGCGCTGGCGAGAATGACAATTCCCCTTTTCAGAATATTAAGAATGGCGTGAGTTGATACAAAGAAATGTTGTAATACAATCATGGAAAATGAGTTATAAAGGGAAAATGTGACAATGGCCATCACAGCATCAATACAAGCAGGCCCAGTAAAAACAGCGAGCATTTGGCCAACACACAGGACCCTTATAGCTGGAGATGCCAGAATCGTACATAATATGAAGAAACCTCCTAATATAAAGCTGACAAAAGATACTACAAAAAAAACCTGAATCCCATTCAACGAAATTTCGTCGTTGCTTGTTTTGCTGAGTTTAGGATTTTTGGTCATTTTCTTGATCAGAACATTACGCAGAGGAAGGAGCAGGCTGCTTATCAGCGCGGCTAAAATTCCATTTAATGTGCTTCTTATATTGTTATAAGAAGCAATTGCAATACCGAAAGTAATCAAAAGCATCCCAGCAAGCTGATTCAAGCTTAAAGCTGGTTCAGTGGAAATTGCACAGGAGTATGCACTGACGATCACAGGCTCAGATGACTTGATCAAGTGTGTTATGCTAACACCACCCAAATAAAAGCTCAGATTTGTTGAAAATACACCTAATAAATTTATAAATGCAACAATAATTACTAACTTTACCCACTGCTTAGAGCTTATGCTTCTTAAAACGATCCGAAAAATTCTTAGTTGCGGTCTTTCTCTATCTTCTTTACAGGCAACGATTCCATCAACGACTTGAGAAGCCCCAATGCCTCCTATACTAGTGACAAGAAGCTCTGCAACGGATAGAACTATAACCTGGAGAATAATGGCAAGGGGCGAGGCGTGTAACGCGGTAGCACGAAACAGATTCTTTGAGCTAATCCCATTCCAAGTACTTGACCCATACCAAAGCAACAGATAAAGTGCCAGTTTGCAATTCGCCATTAATGTTACACTGCGTGCAGTCATTCTGTCTTGCCATAAAATGTGAGTTTTAGGGTTTTTGCGAACCTTTCCTTGTTTGAAAGGAAAACTCAAGGTACTGCACAATCCTACAAAATAGATGTACTTGTCTGTGTGATACAACGGAATATATTTACATCAAATCCATCAAATGCACCATTTAAAACCCTAAGCATTTAGAGTTTACGGGTACAGGTTTATGTATCAAACACATCGCAGTTGTCCGCTTCTTTTAAACTCATATGTAAGGTCTTTCAGCAGCCTCCCATTTGTCTTGGGGAACAAGTGGTAATTGTAGCTTGGCCGAAATGAGAATGCCCAAATCGAAGAGGGGAAAATGTCTCGGACCAAAACGATAGCGCGTGAAAAACCGTGACGAGGGGGGAAAAATTATACGAAATATTTTACTATTTCCGGGCTGCAACCGTCTTAGTGTTACAGGGCCGGATCTCAAGGCACCTGTTACTGAGTGAACACCTCTAGAGGGGTGTTGAAGCCTCCTTGTATCCTACTTTGAGTCTCTTGTATAAAGGGTAGATTGTACCATGACATACGTCAGAGTTAATTATATTCAATATAACTTGCATAAGTTATGTAACTCTCACTTAAACAATCATAAGATAGACATATATCTATCCCCGTTACCAATCAACGGTAACACTTAGTAGACGGCACGATATGTGCCAATTCTGCCTGGCGATCCACAACAACGATTATCACATCTTGTCGATCATAGAATATCAGGAGACTGGTTATGAAATCAGTCCACTACATGTCCCAAGGTCGCTAGATTAACATTCTTACTCCAAGATTACGCCTAATGCAATATTGGACTCATATACCAAAACTTGATATGCTTTGGTTTGGCAAGGTGTTGAAAATTGCGGTAATGACAACAGAGCATATCAGCGCTCAGAGGTTCCTTGCACATCGCCCCAAAAAGAATGATGGTCCTCTTAATATATTTCCTGTGGAAGTTCATGAAGTTGATAATAAAGAGTGAAGCTTGGTTAATCTTAATAGTAACGCTACAAAGAGTCACAGAATCGGTGACTTTCCTGCAATATCCGTCTAGGATTTTTCAATCGTATTGGGGAATCGGATTGATCAATAAAGAGATACCTTGACTCTATACCTTGACAATATTCGGTTCCTATTTCTAGGTATACTTCTAGTTGATTAGAAATCGTGAACTACGATCTCATGTTCCATTTCTAGATAGTTGTTGTGTGCATTGCATCGATGTTCCACGGATTCGCATTAGATTAAATGATATGGAATAAAGCTGTTCCTAACGCGCTAAGATTTATGGGGAGTTTTCAGGTTTTTTAATGGGAGATTTGAAACGTACCTCCTTCGTATACTCAAAGAAAAAGATAATTAACCCTCTACCAAACAGTCTCATGCATTTATCCCATGAAACATATCAATTTGCATCGAGCATCGGCTATGAAACATCGTCGATGTCTATTATTTTTAACAATAATATTTCTTCCCTTTAGTATCTTGTCTTTTACCTTTCGGGAAAATGAGAAGAACTCAGGACTAAAGTCTGCGGAAACGGGTGATTTTTCCCTCAAACAAATTGAAATACTTATGTATAGTACAGCAGATATTGTCGAGAGATATGCAGGAGCAGCAGCAAAGATCAATAGAAAATATGCCTTGCGCCATGGATACAAATTTAGACATGTCATAGATACGACAAATGAAACCAAGCGCAAAAACATAATGTGGCGACGTGTGCAACTTATCAAGGACAGTTTACGAGATGCCGATGTGATTTTGTACATTGATTCAGATGCTGTCATCAATTACCAAAATCGCAGCCTGGATTGGCTAATACAAGGCGATGGAGACATCATTGCTTGTTCGGACAAAGGGAACGGTCCTTCTGTAGCGAATGCAGGTGTACTATTGATTAAAAGCACGCCAATGTCCATAAAATTGTTAGATGAATGGTGGAGTCTCCGAAATAATATAGAGTACGAAGTTTTCCCATACGAACAAAGGGCTTTCGGCACAGTTGCTATAAAGCATCCCAATTCAATAAAAATTCATGCTTCGGACGAATTTAATAGCATCTGGTGGGCACTAAAGCAAGGGAAGAGAGATACTTTTGTTCTGCACTTCATGGCCTATGATGATTGCGACAGAGCTAAAGAGATTGATAAAATATTGACAAAATTAAACATTTCGAAAGACCACGTCTATTCCAAATATCTAAATGATTGTTTCCGGAATAGAATTGAATAGATTAAGGCTACTGTTCTATACCAAAATGTGTCAAGTTGTATTTGATGAGTGGGACAACGTCTTAAGCTTCATCCAAATTATCATCCGATGGAGATAATTTTAACGTAGCAATTAGTAATTAAATCTTTTAGTTGGTTTCAATGCTTCATATTGTTTTTTCTGTTTTATTTCTATAATTTTTTCGAGGGAATTTCTTCCTTGCACGCGACAACAATCTGTTGAATCTCTTATTGTGCTTCAACCATTTAAGTTGGGTTACTGTCATTTTCGGAAGTCATACATGCTAGAAGTACTTTTTTTTGCTTTTTTAAGTTACCTTCGATGCTAATAGTATCTTAATTGACGGAGACGTGAAGAGGCTGCAACTTGCAAGTCATGTTTCGAGGGACATACTCCAGCCTCACGAAATTTCCGTATTTTGTATATTATATTATATATAATGCTAGTACGTATAAATTGATGCAGTATAGATGGTTGAAACCAAGTGTTTTTGGCATATATTAGAGTCTTAATTTTTATCAATGACAAAAAAATACCATATGCACTGTAAACTTGTGTATATATATATATATATGTGCAACATTCATACTCATTGCCGTCAAAAAATTAATTATTGTGTGCTGCAATGAAAAGGCCTTCAGTCGCCACTTCTCTGAGCTGTACGGCATGACCTTCCTTAGAGAAATTTCCTGCAGGAACAAGGAATTTGTCCGAAAGATAGCGAAGATCTTAAATGTTTTCGAGTTTTTACTGAACCAAAAAAAGAAGAAAAGAAAGAAAAGAAGCGGGTCTTCTGAATGTCTCACGATGGTCTGACGGTAGGTTGACGACTGTGCGTAGACCTGGAATACTTTCAACACCCAGCAAGCACGTAATATACTTTTAGATCTTAAGGCTTTTGCAGGTGATGTCATTGGTGTGAGTATTTTCTTACAGGAGGATTTCAACCAGCAGATTAGATAAAATGAAATCACACGCTATAATTTTCTCATCATCATCGTCATAATGTTTTCTGAAGGAATCCGTGGGGCTTCCATACTCCCTCATGTTCTGTTCACTTCCGGGGAATGAACAGCTGACATATCGTCGACATATATTCAAGATACACTGTAATATTGGATTGTCAGGCTTTCGCAAGATTTGGTTTGTCGTTGGTATGTGTTGATCGTTGTCCATCAGCTTCCTTCTCATGTCTTTTCTTAATTCTATTTTTTACTTCTCATTCATTCCGAAGCCAAAGGACGTGTCTGAGAGCCTGCTGGCAGACGGCGGAGAACGGAAGAAGAATAGGAGAACGGTCCACGGATCCATCATCTTCGTTTGTAAAACATTTGTAATTTATTTCTCTTATGCTTTTTGCCAAACATCCTTCATATAATAGAAACCAGAATGTCGATGGTCTCTTTATCTTTATGTGTATCTCAAACATATTGGATGTAATATATAACGTCTCAAGATATGGCGTCTTCTTCCATATGTTTTTTTCCATGCCAAGACACAATTCTACCTGCAGCGATCCTAAAGAGGCTTCCGCGAATTATTTGTGGTTGATCTGTGTATGTGTTATGACTGGGCTCTTAAGCACCTCTGTACGTTGAGTGTTACAAAGGTTTGAGATTAATATTAATATATTAATTAATTAAAAGTTGTTCCTTTTCTCTCTTAGATCTCTCTTATATCAGTTTAACAATAAGAAAGTAGGAATAGACAAAGTCATTCTCATAACATTCCCTCCTCCTATGAATGCACTGTGTCGGAAAAGATGAAATGTAAACATGCATAAAGAGAAAAGATAGATGCATTGATAATACAGTTTATAACAGGCTTCCTGTCTGTTATGTAGGCCAAGAAGCCTGTCGTGAAAAAGGCAGCTCCCAAGAAGGCAGCAGCAACCAAAAAGGCACCTGCGAAAAAGGCCGCGGCTAAGCCCGCAGCTGCAAAGGCCAAGGCTGTCAAGAAGACAACAGTTACAAAGAAAGCACCTGCTAAAAAGGCTACAACAGCTGCTAAAAAGACTACTAAAGCAACTAAGAAAGCCCCTGCAGCTGCCAAGAAGACTACAACTACCAAAAAGGCCCCAGCTAAGAAAGCCGCAACTCCTGCAAAGAAAACAGCCGCAAAGAAGACCCCAGTGAAAAAAGCAGTGACCAAGAAGACAACGACTAAGAAGACTCCAGCAAAGACAACAGCTGCAAAAAAGACCACCACAAAGAAAGCACCTGCTAAAGCAGCTGCTGCTACAAAAAAGACAGCTGCTAAAAAAACGCCCGCCAAGAAAGCAACCAAACCTGCTGCTAAAAAAGCCTGGTAGTGAGCACCAAAATGTTATGACTGGGCTCTTAAGCACCTCTGTACGTTGAGTGTTACAAAGGTTTGAGATTAATATTAATATATTAATTAATTAAAAGTTGTTCCTTTTCTCTCTTAGATCTCTCTTATATCAGTTTAACAATAAGAAAGTAGGAATAGACAAAGTCATTCTCATAACAGTATGTCATCGATCTTAGCACTACCTTTCCATGAACATTTTAAAATATCGTTCTGCCAACTCGTTTTCATTGCAGATGCTCCCAACGGCTCAACGACCCTCTGATAAAGAGAAGACAAGAAAGGAAATGTTGACTTTGGTCTCAGAGGGAAAGGGAACAAATCAAAACAATAAAAACGAATCGCGTTTGCAAACGCAAAAAAAAAAAGATAGCATCTGTAACCGGGCGAGGTTCTCGGTCCAATGGCGAGAGGTGTCTATCTCGACCTCGAGAGATAAACAACGTGTGCGGGGCCCATGTGTAGTGCTGTTGATGGTGCAGCTTTACACTGAAAGGATAAAACTACAAATTGAAGTCTACAACTCAGACGTTGGTACAAGGTTGAATACACATTTTCCTCGTAAGACAATAACAAGAGATCTTGGGTCATCGGTGTCCTTTCTTCCAGACGTTCCCCGACAAGTAACAAGGGCTCACTGTTACAGCATCGCATTATAACATATATTTGCATACATTCAACATTCTTTTAAGAAATATATTGATATATATGTTTTTAGGTCGACGCATTGCAGGCTCATAGTGCGACCGGATAGTCCCCGAGCGCCTTAGCGGGGGGTTCCCAATTGGGCCGACAGTGGGTAACTAGTTAGGATGTAGACAATGGCAAGTATCTAGACTAGCATCATTGTCTTCCTCTTATTTGGGTCTATAGGGTTTATAGATGTAGCATCCATCTTGAGGCAGCGGTGTCCCATCGCAAAATGGCTAGGGTGGTATGTTAAGGTAATCCTTGTGGCATGTGGGTGGTATTATGCTCCAGTAGGGATATGAAATCATCTTTGGCTTGATGGGCTGCCTGTTGCCCCCATGAGCTGTAGTGGGCTTGGATAGGGTTCGCATAGTGTGTTTGGGCATATAGATATTTCTTTCCGTTGTTCATTGCGACGGCGGCGGCAATGCAGATGTAAGCCCAAATTGCTTTCGGGAAGGCAGGGGGCGGGGTGATCGTCCAAAATCTGCAGGGCATATCCAGTGTATTGAGTTGTTGGATGATGGTGATATATATGTGCGTGGCAACTAGGCATTCTAGGTAGTGGTGTCTTCTTCCAGGGTTGGGTTCTGACGAGTTGCATCCACATGGGTTGGGCGTGGTCTGTGGCTGCATCTCTGTCAATAGTTGACCTTTTAAGCAAACATCTTTTTTACATCGGATTGTATCATCATATCATCTCAAAAATAAGTCATGTAATCATGGCCTAATCCTTTTGGGGAAGAAAGGGCGAATGGCCTCAAAAGGGGCGCACTGTTACACTGACAATACAAACCTCGACAATGCCAAATCGCTCCTATAAAACCCAAAAACCATGTGTATAATTTAGAGTGGTCGGTTGGCATTTAGGAATCCATCTCGGGCGGTAAATGCCTAAACCCTAACTCGGGTGCTAAACCCGCTTTCCGCCCCCCTCCATTGTGGGGACCCCCTATCAGATGCCGTGAAAGGCAATGCCACGAGCGCAGACGGATTTGGACACCATTCAGACCACAAAGTCGTGTCTACGAATTGCGGCAGGAACCCCCTTTGAGGTGATGCAAAGAGGGGGAATGGAGCGAAAACCACATAATAATTTTACGTATGGTTTATCATTTTAACGCACCAATTTGCACTCGTTTTGTCAGAGATGATTTGTGTATAATTTGGAGTGGTGGGACGACTTATAAAACACCTTTTGAGGTCATATTTCCCTAAACCCCAACTTAGGTCCTGAACTCGAGATCCGCCCACCCCCCCTTTGTGGGGACCCCGTATATGAACTGAACTGTAAAATTCTTTTTTCTGCCTGGGACACGTGAAGTGAGGTCTTATGCATTGTTTGTTTTACCATACTTCTCCATTTAAGAGCCAATCGAATAAAGTTAATTCACTCAATGAAACGAATACCTAGCATAGCATCCAAAGATGTGAATTGTCGGCAACTGTCAATGAAAAAGACATTTCAGTCCACCAAAAATTGCATAGAACAACTTCATAATACGTAATATCAGCGGGTTTCAAGTATCACCAAGTCATGCGATTTACCCTTGCTGCAGTAAATTTAATCGCTTGAAACCCTAAAATTCGATTGCAAAATCTGATAAAACTTTGCCAGAAAACCATAAAACCAGACCCTAGAAAGAAACAACATGAATGAATCATGGAGAAAAATCTTTAGGGTAACGCAGTAGCAGTTGCATCTAGGTCATAATAATTACTAGCTGTTGCAGGTGCGGAGTTTTCAGCATTTACGCCTGCAGAGTCATAATTTGATTCCTTTAAAGATATTTAAAACTCAAAAAAAAAAAAAAAAAACGACAAAAAACTAAAAAAATAGCTTACCGTTCTGTTCACTCAATGTTGCAATAAAGCCATTAAGAATGGTCAAGTCTGCATCTGTAATCTCTATTACTGTCGAATCAGCTTGATTGCTGATTGAAACCCCTGCAAAAGAAAAATTTATAATCGGTCACAGGCTTGATTTTTTAACAAACTTATTTTCGTTTGACAATTTGGATTGAAACCGGATTTATTCTCACCAGCTTGTTCAAAGTCAACATAATATCGACCAAGAAATTGCAAAATGTCAACATCACTCCGTTGGTTAATTAGCGTCCTTTCACCATCTTCTGAAGATTCGGCTGCAAAACCCAGGTTTTAGTTAAAAAAATAATTTAATGTGCATTACTTCTCAGGAAACAAAACCTTAAAGAAAAGGACCGGAAAACTTTCTCTTATTTTTTATGAAGCATATCTTACCAAACTGAGCAATGTCTACGGTTCCTGACCCAGGTCCAGTAATATTTACATCAGAAACTTGCAGCACAACAGCCTCATTGCTGTCTTGACTCAATCCTACATTTTTTTAATTTTTATTTTTATTTTATCATTGAAATTGATAAAAAAAGTTTCAAAAATGACTTTGGTTTTGAACAACCCTTACCTTCTTGCTTGACTCCAACATCGGCCTCTCCATCAGCATCAACATTCGAAGCTTGGAGTACTTCCTGAGAGCCTTGGCCATCAAAAATTGCAGCTGAAAAATAGACAGAGTTCAGGGTTTTTTACATTTTCAAGACTCGGATTATTTAAAGAGATATAGAAATGGCAGTGGGAAGACTAATTACCTGCTTGACCTGTTTGAATGTCATTATTTTCCCCCTCAGTACTAATGACTGATTCCTGAACAATCAAAGAGCTTGGAGTGTCGACAGAGAGACCTTCAAAAATGGAAGTGTAGACGGATTGTAAGAGAATCCCTTCATCTAGTCAACATGAATCCTCAGGTTAACAAAATAACGTTTCTAATTTCAACTGCTTATTAATGCTCACCACTTTGCTTCACGGAAGCATCGTCGATATCCTCAACATCAACCACAGCTTTCTGTGCCACAAAGCTGTTTTCAGTCCCAAAGTTTCCACCTACAAGAAATAATATATGCAGCCTCCAAAATAAGAGTTCAAAACCAATTTGCGTTTAAACTGGATCTCGAAATCATTTTTCTAGTTCCAAAATATTTTCTAACCTTTTTGGTCGACGCTAACGTCCTGAAGCTTTCTCATGCGAACTCCATTAGCCATTTTGGATCCTAACTCATGTCCTGATATACTGCAAAAAATCGTACAGCAGTATCATTAAGGCAAATTTCTTATTGTAGAACAATATCTTTATTGTCCAAAAATATTAACTAGGTGTTATTCAAATACGGCAGGTGTCTTAGTAATAGATATTATAATTTACCATAAAAGTAAGAGATGCAGCACTATGCCGTGTGCAATTACTGCAGATGGACTTAATACACGCATGTTGCTCATTTGAATGTAGCAAAATTTAATATTGGAAATGTTTGCGAAAGTGTGATGACTTCGAATTAGTAGGCAATGCCCAAAAACATATCAATTCTTGGATAAAATGAATAACTTCAAGCATGTGACTGTAATTTCTGTATGGACATGAAAATGGTATACCTTCTATAACCGCATCTCCCGAGAAAAGCAATTCATTTTTAGGGTTTTCGAGAAGAAATAAGAGCTAATTTTATCGGTAAAAGAGAAGACATTCATCAAGTGCTTCATGAGTTACCAATATTATGTGATGGATCGCTAAGATACATTCTCTGGGATTCCGTTTCTGGTTTATAGTTTTAACATGTTTTTTTTCTTTCCTTATGGAAAATGAGAGAGAACTGGGTGTTGATAAAGATGCAGACAATATCTCGTAGTGTAGCAGCCCATAAATTCTATTACGAATATTCTACATGTGACCTCATCCAAGATAATTTCTTGGCATTCATCAGAAAAATCCACATGATCGACGCCGGGGAACAGCACATCTGTTCAATCTGCCGCCGATTGTGTAGCTCCACTGTTTAAAGTTGCGATCACTCAATCGACTTAAGAAGCCATTGTTCTGACGGGAAGGTCATTCAGTACAGCAATAGTTGCAAATCAAATTAAAGTTCTACCAGTCAATCTGATCGTTTTGAATCAGATCAAAACAACAATTCGATTATCCAACAAAAAACGATATCGGGTAAAGCTTTTAGAAATTGGTTCCGTGTATCACTTTCAGAGAAAATCAGCCATACTGACTAAGGCATAGCAATGTCCCTGGATAATTTTGGGTAGATGATAGGTAATTGCTTGTATGTGTCGTTCCATATTTAATGGACGCCCCAGGACCAGGAACAAGGGCTCACTCTTACAGCTGTAGACTTGAGTTCTTTCAACCATAATTGAAGCAACTGGTGCAATTGAATTTCAAGAATATCAACAATGTGATTATAAATAATTTGATTGATGGAAGTGCAAAACGAATTTTACTTGATTAAAATTAACAAGAGCAACTTCTTAAGCAAAACTGATGTAGCATCTCTGAACTCTTCTTTCTTTCTCGATGTCTATTTAAATTAGTCTTGATTGTGTTTATGTATGATGATGTTCAAACAGTTTATGTTATCTGAATTAAAGCAGCGTAATGGCCGTAAGCGACAATGGCCTTCACTCATTCTTAAGTGAACAAAAAACAAATAAGCTCTTTACGATGCAGCAAACAAATAGAGGAGAGGAGTTAATTCTTCTGGAAATCCATGGAAAACCTTATTCTTGGAAGGAACAGGATTGTTCGGACTATCATATTGGGGTAATTGCAAAGGCTAAACGTTAGTTAAACGTAACAATTAATTAAGTTGGATAGATCGAAGTTTTCCAGGGTCAATGCTTCAAATTATTTGTGGGCCTCATGAAAAAGATAAGGGAATATAAATATTTTGTAATAGTTTTCTATATGTAATATCTTACTAAGAAAAAGAGATGATTTGCAGACGCTTCTTAATTTTAGCCCTGGGCATTATTTTTGCGTCAAGGTATGGTGTGTTTAAATGTAAAATTTGATGCTGTAAGTAGTGTTCGTTGTAAATTCTTTTTTGTAAATTTTATTTTTTGTAAATACCCTCTCTATATGCAGTGTCTATGCACGCTTCGAATCGCGACGCCAGTTGAAAACATGGAGCAGGTCTTACTCTGTTCCTAGCTCGACTGTAGCAGACAGCGTCGATGTAGGTGATATCTCCTCTGGTGACATCAGTGTTGGTGATGTTGGAAATATGGCTAATATCGAGGGTGATGCTGCATCTGCCAATGCCATCGCAATCAACCAGCAAGTTGGTATGTAAAGGAAGAATTTTCATACATGTTGTATGACATACATCCATTTATCTATTGAAAATTATGTACAATATACATTCGTTGTTGTGATAATAACCATAATTGCAGCCGCCAACATTGGCAATGAGGAGGCTAGCCAGGCCTACAACTTCAACGACCAAGTAGTGACTGCTGTTGCAACCAACCAGGAGACTGGGGCCCCTGGCGCTCCTGGACCACGTGGACCCACAGGAGCAGCTGGTAAAGACGGTTTGGATGGTGCGCCGGGAGCTACAGGACGCACTGGTGACACCGGTGAAAAGGGAGACACCGGAGATAAGGGTGATACGGGAGACACGGGCGCTACTGATTCTCTGATCGTCAGAGATTTGGTTATAGATGAAACAACATGCAATGACAGAGATGAAATATTCGAACAGGTCTTAACGTGGGCAGCGGCTCCAATTGTGCCAGGATATACACTGCAGGAATATATTGTCCAGTGCACATTTACTGATGATGCAAACGAAGATAACGAATTCAATCTTTATGAAGCCACAATCCCTTCAGGAACTACTACTGCAACGGTGCTCTGTCGGGAGAGCACTGGGATTTGTCGCGGTTTCGCAGAGGACAGCCGTGTTGTTTCATCATGTATTGTGTCCAGTAAATATGAGGACACTGCAACAGGGGAAACCATACTTGTGCCTTCCGCTCCCCTAACAAATACATGTGACTGGGATTGACCCTAATCCTTGAGCTGCGTGTTTTTCAACAGTGCATCTAAAATTTTCTGTATCAAACCTGGTTGTAAATATCCCGTACGCCGCAAAAAGTTAAGATTATTATAGAGTTAGTTTTTTTTTTTTTTAATGGGCCCCCGTGCTCATGCTCACGCACAAACAGCCAGAGGTTGCATTATACTTCAGCCACAAGCAGTAAAACGCCTCCCTGATGACAGACTCGCGATCCCATTTCGATGTCGATGCCTGAAGTCTCGAAAGTCCCCTGGAACGCCTCCATTTTAATACTGCAATAGCTTTTAGGGTTTTGGGGTTTTAGGGTTTTAGGGTTTAGGGGTTTAGGGGTTTAGGGTTTAGGGTTTTAGGGTTTTAGGGTTTTAGGGTTTTAGGGTTTTAGGGTTTTAGGGTTTTAGGGTTTTAGCCCTTGCCTCCGTTCCCCCCAGGAACCAAACACACATCTGTGGCACACATGGACGTATTTATACAGCAAAAACGACAAAAAAACTATTTAAGACTCATCAATATGATAATATCGGCTCCAAAGCAAGGCATTGCAACCTCTCAGAGTGCAGGGTGTCGATATTGGGATATGCGATTCAGCTGCTGATGTCCACACTGTTCAATATCGCTTGTAACCCCCCTTTTTTTTCCCTGAAAACATTTCAAGTACAAATATTAGATTTATATATGGAGTTAAGGAAAAATAACACACCGATTTCGAGAAAATCGACCAACAATTCGCGCATCGTTGAATAACAACATACAAGAAAACGCGTTGTTCAACCGCAAAAAAGTCAAATAAGAGTGAGGAAGCGTTGGTTAACATATATCTAACGAAGAACAAAAGCTTACTGCTGTAATTAAACATTTCTTGAAGTGGATACATTCCAGATCCTCGCGAGCTCCTCAGAGTGTTTTGTCGAATCCCGCTTGTAACCCCCCATTTTATTTCACAAAACGATGTTTATTGGATAGAACAATAGATATACGAATTTTAAGGAAAAAATAACACACCGATTTTATGAAATATACATTTTTTTAATGGTAGGATGAGAGCGGTAGTTACTCTTTCTTCCTCCTTGTCACTCTTTCCTGTTCCTCCCTTTTGTCTCTCTCTCTCTTTCTCTCTCTTTCCTCGATCATCCTCTTTTCGACTGCTGTCACCACACTCGTTGAATTCGCGGATGTTCTGGGTAAACTTCCAGAGCGATTTTGTTCAATCCCGCTTGTAACCCCCCTTTTTTTTTGACTAAACGATTTGAATGCCATATAAAAAGAAATATACAAATTTTAAGGGAAAAATAACACACCGATTTTATGAAATATACATTTTTGTTCTAAAGATACGAGGTCCCTCTTTCTTCCTCCGTGTCTCTCTCTCTCGCTTTCTACCTTTTCTCTCTCTTTTCTTGCTCTCTCTCTTTCTTCCACTCAATCTTTCTCTTTCCCTTTCCCTTTCAGTTTCTCTCTCTCTTTCTCTCTTTCTCTCTTTCTCTCTTTCTCTTTGTCTCTTTGTCTCTTTGTCTCTTTTTCTCTTTCTCTCTTTTCTTTCTCTCTCTCTTTTCTTTCTCACTCTCTTTCTTTCTCTCTCTCTTTCTTTCTCTCTCTCTTTCCTTGATTTCTTTTTCTTTCTCCCTCTTTTTGTTATTGTCATGAACGTCTTTCTCATTACCGTCCTAAATTCCCTCTTGAGGATTCACCTTACTAGGAGAAGACTTGTTCATGCATAGACACACGTAATCATGAATTAATTACTACGTTATTGCTACATAGATATTATACACTGGTTACGTGACCATTGATTTCGTAACAACTACCAGGTTACGCATCTATAACCTACGAAGGTTATAACAGTTCTTTTCTTTCTCTCTCTCTCTCTACCCTTTTCCTTTCTCTCTTTGTCTCTTTGTATCTTTGTCTCTTTCTCTTTCTCTCTTTTTTCTCTCTCTTTTTTTTTCTCTCTTTCCCTCTTCCTCTCTTCCTCTCTTCCTCTCTTCCTCTCTTCCTCTCTTTCTCTCTTTCTCTCTTTCTCTCTTTCTCTCTTTCTCTCTTTCTCTCTTTCTGTCTTTCTGTCTTTCTCTTGCTCTCTTTCTCTCTTCCTTTCTCTCCTTTTCTCTCTTCCTCTCTCTCTCTCTTTCTCTCTTCCTCTCTCTTTTTTTCTGCTTGTGGCATCAACGGTTTCTCTTTCTATCCTTCTGAGATCACCCTTGAAGGATTAGTCTTATTAGGTAGATACTCGTGCATGCTTTCGAGACTTAGTTAATATATTATTCCTGAAATAGATACTTCACACTGGTTACATAGCGAGTAACAGCGTATCGACTTTTACGTCTCGTATTTATCACCTCAACAGGATATAGCACTTTGCTTCTTTCCCTTCTTTACTGCTTGTTCTTTCTCTCTCTTTTTCTCTTATTGCTGTCTTTTCTGTTTCACCCTTTCTCACCTACTCTCTCTCTCTTTTTCTTTTTACGCTTTCCCTCTTCCACTCTTCCTCTCTTTCTCTCTTCCTCTCTTTCTCTCTTCCTCTCTTTCTCTCGTTCCCTCTTCCTCTCTTCCTCTCTTCCTCTCTTCCTCTCTTTCTCTCTTTCTCTTTCCTCTCTTCCTCTCTTTCTCTCTTTCTCTCTTCCTCTCTTTCTGTCTTCCTCTCTTCCTCTCTTCCTCTCTTCCTCTCTTTCTCTCTTTCTCTCTTTCTCTTTTTCTCTCTTTCTGTCTTCCTCTCTTCCTCTCTTTCTCTCTTTGTCTGTTGTTCTCTCTTTTCCTTTTTTTTTTCTCTCTTCCTTTGTGTCTGTGATTTTGGTGTTGTTGTTTGATGGTTCAACTGTTTTTTGACGAGCCCCAACGGACCTATACATCGATTTTGTGTGTTTTGAAAACGTGTTACACATAATATTAACAACAAAATATATTGTAATGTTTTTGTTTTGTTTTTTTGAAAAAGAAGTGAGATATTTGCTTTAAGAAAGAAATGCTTGCTCTACTCAGGAGTTCTGAAGGCATGAATTTCCAAAGCAAAACCTTCCCTCCTGCGATGAACAGTCTTGAGACAATGGTGGATCAGAAGTCCCCACTTTGCAGTAAATTTTCTGCGTTGGTGCTCGTATGTCCTTTCTCCAGCAGTCCACATTCCAGCTTGCCTATACAGCTCGTTGACTTGTTCATCATCAAATGCATATGCTGCTGGTGTTGGGCCTTCACTTGTAACGTGAACAAGCTCCAGCTTTCTGCGACCCCACAGGAAGTTTCTGGTGGGCAGAGGATACCATGCTCCTGTCCTTGGCACAAAGTTATGTGCATGGAACATTGCATATAGATCTGAAGCCATCTGTCCTTCGTAGGAAGGGCCAAAGACCGTTCTATATGCCTTTGCAATTCTTCCAGCCAAAACCTCTGTGAATCCCATGATGGGATTTCTTCGATTGATGCGAGCATTCATGAAAGAGCTCGACCATCTCGCCAAGCTGGAGCACAGCCTTGTCAAATCCATGGTTGCTGAAGGAAAAAATGCACCGTTGATGTCACTCTGGAACGCCAAATTTATTTGAGTTGACATCCTAGCCATCCATAAATCTGTTCCTGAGATACTGCTGGTCAAATCAAAAAAATTTGAACCATACAGTGCTCCCAAAACACCGTGATCTCCGTCCTCCTGTCCTCCTATGCTCCAGGAACGCATGACAGATGGACCAAACAGTCTTGCGAATTGGCTTGCGTCTGTTTGGCAGCGTTCCAGAGTTTCCTTTCTCCTTACAAAGGCCACAGCTCTAATGTGGAGCTCTGAAGGGGCATTCACATTGCCCACCGCTTGCAGTCGTGCCCCAATTGGCACAGAACTCCTTGCCAACCACTCGATTGGCGCCAGAACACCAAAAAGATTGTACAAGACCTCCATCCTTGAAGTCTGCAGTACTCCAACAGCTTCATGGTCGCACGAGAAGATTGTTGGCAAAGTTCTCTCCAACAAATACGCCGGACTGAAGCTGTTTGGGTTCGGCAGCAGGAGTGTGCGTCGGTACCATTCCAAGGTCTCTGCTGGTCTGTTGCTGAAGTCAACAGTCAGCATTGACACCAGTAGTTTCCTGCAGCTAAGAACTCCAAAATCATTCATCATCCGCATGTGATAATCAGAAAATGTGCGTCTGAATGAACTCATCCAGCTTGAATTCCGGTGGATCTCTGGCAATCGTAGAAGAGCACAATACTCTTCTATATCCTGCGTCGATGGTTGGACCAACCTGGGGTGCATCCTCCACAGAAAAAAGTCCACCAGCTGGGTATAGACTTCAATGTTGTAGTCCACCCAGGTCCCTGTCTTGCATGTCCGAACATACTGAGTAATGGGTGTACTGATAAGTCTCCCCCAAGTTTCTGCAGCGGCAGCCACAACTGCATCTTGCAAACTTCCAGAGCAACCAAAACATAGTCGCACTCCAACCTCAAGGCGTGCAGGCACTGAACCAAGATGGTGACTTCTCCAGACTCCAGCATGATGGGCCTTGAGCCGACACAGGATATCTTTCAGCAACTGATATCTGTTGTCGTTTGGCTCGCTCATCAAGGCCATCGCAGCTTGGAACACTTTCTCATAGTCAGCATGAGAAAGGCCAGAGGAAGGTCCATGTGCCCCTGGCACAGGTGTGTATGCTTCCACATGCGTCACACTCCCATGATAAGGCAAAAATAGGCTTTTAAAGCCACCTCCAGTCGTATGGTGGGGAGTGCTAGGCTCCACTTGCTTTCCACGAGCAGAAAAACCACATCCAAGCAGAGTGGAACCATTCCATCCGTAAAAATTCCTCTCTGCCCTGATGCCGTGGAGGTCCTTCCTTTCAAAGGAAGGCACAGCAGTGCGGAATGCACCATCCTGTCGTGGCAAGACCACGGTATCACACCCAATGTAGATGGCCATCAACAATCTACTTGGCTCATCTACCTGAGTATCTAGCTCCAGTCTATTGTTCACGGCATCTATGAGACTATCCTCCATGGTCTCAGTAAAAGGACCAAGAGCTGATTCTTCTTGTGATGGGGTGACGACAGAGTGATGCAAATACTTCTTTTTCAAAAACATATCCATGGCAATATAAACTTTTTGTGGCCAAATACGTGCCACATCCGTATGATCTCCTTCAAAATGTGGCGACAAATATTTTCTAGATATGCGGTGGAATTGGTGTTGGAGGGGAACTCTTGCCTGATCATTTCTGACAGATTCTGCAGCACATGGTTTTCAAGTTCTGGAACCACCCTCGAGCTGTCTTCTAGTCTCCAGCATGATCGATCGAAGAGCGTGGTATCCCCAGCTTTTCCATTAACAGCGATATACCCGCCAAAGGCATGGTATGCTCCGAAGGCTGCCATTGCCCTGTTCAGATAATGCCTGAATAGGAACATTACCTTCAGGAACAGGGTGTCCTGCGCACTAGTTGCCCCTAGGTCCGGTGGCAACACTAAGTAGTACTTAGCGTCTCTGCTGGACCCTATAAAGCAAGAAACGCCACAGTCAGCAGCATACCCAAAGGTACCTCTATTCAGATCGAGGCGCCTCTCGTCCCTCAAGACATAACTACCTTCCTTCCATGTGTATTTCGTCCTGATTGGAAGGGACCTCCTTCCACTCCTGGGATTGGAGGGTGTAAAGTCCTTTATGATTCGAAGGAAACTACCCATTGGTCCAATCCCATGTATAGAATCTAGATTTATCGTTTTGCAAATTGTGTCATCCACTAGACGATCCAGAGATACTTTGATAGAGTGGGACCTTCTCTCCCCCATATGCAGAAGGTTCACAAATTGAGGCGGTGGTGGGACTCCTTCCATTGCCTCACTGTCCCACTCTGTCTGCAGCTTTCCAAGACGCAAAAACTTCTCCAAGTCCACCTCTTGAACGCTGTCTAGATAGCCCAATCCACCACTTTCTTTCAGGACTGGCAACTCTATCTCCATTGGTTGGCCTCCTCTTGCAGCAATGGCATCCTGTGGTCTCATTTCGTCTGCCTCTACTCCACCAGCATCTTGGGCTTCCACTTCCCTCCTTCCAAAAAACATACGAGGAAAACATCGTGCAGGAACGACTCGATCGTTCTACGTACAACGTTGCGTTCTTCGGGCTCTTGTTCTGGTTGGCGTCTCCGACGCCTACCTTGCGTTGTATTTTCTGATAATACACGCTGCTCTTCCTGAGCTCGTGCCACTTGATCGTCGATGGACTCCAGATGTGATGCCAGAACTCCTTGTGTTGAGCCCATGGCAAATTCTGCAGCGCTGATACCCTCAGTCGTTCGACCGAATCGTCTGGTCTGATCGACAAGATGCCTCCTATAATAGTAAGAGCGCCGCACAGAGGCTGCTTCTTCATCGAGAGATCTTGACCAGGGAATGAAATCTTCATCATTCACAAATCTAATGTGAATGTCTTCTCGATCGTATTCTCGGCAACGTAATTCGTTTTGAACAGCATCTAAGGTTTCCGTTGCCACACGATCCATATCCCCACCTCCAAAAAATGCCAATAAGGGCACGTCCCAACTTGTGTATTTAACAACTCCTCGTCCACCATTAACGCTTTCACGAAATTCTTTCGCGCCCATCAACCTCCAGAGTACAAGAATGTATGTGTCTGAATCTGTTGGATACCTGTGCTTCTGTATCCAAAGTGGCGGAAGGGGGCTTCCCTTGTCCTTGCTGGAATCCAAGGAGTCCGGGTATTTCTAACTATTTTAAACTGCCTTTCTCCGAACCCTCTGCCAAAAGATTCGAGCCAGGAGGGCTTGCTTTCGGTGCGTCTTCTTAGATAAAATTGACCCAATTCTTTTGCATAATTTTCTTCCAGTTCTGTTGGAACCTTTGGTTCTGGAAAGAAGTCAGACAGACGTTCAACTTGGCTGCATAAATACACGTAAGATAATGTCAATGAATAAGATCTCTTGAAAAGCTCTCAGAGCAGTCCGAGCAAGAAGTCTTAAAGTCAATAAATGTAACTAAGCAATAAAAAGCATTCACTTACACAATGTACCCGTCGCTCGAACGAGTGCTTGAAGAACCGGATCGAAACATCCCGCAAAGTCTCCGTTCTCCATTGATAACAAGGTACAGTGGTACACTTTGTCAATAATGATATCAGAAAGTGTTTTTTTTTTTTTTTTCCTTTAACAATAAAAATGTGACATTTCACCAAGTCGCTACTAAGGAATTTATGCTTTTTTTTTTTTTTCGGTTGCGTCAACCCACCTTCAGTCCAAAAAGGAAGCTCCTTGCCTTCGTTCGACTCAACGATGTCTTTCCTCTCCATTCAGTCTTGTCATCAAGTCAATGCTTCTCTTCTCTTCTCTTCTCTTTTCTTCTCTTTTCTTCTCTTTTCTTCTCTTTTCTTCTCTTCTCTTCTCTTCTCTTCTCTTCTCTTCTCTTTTCTTCTCTTCTCTTCTCTTCTCTTCTCTTCTCTTCTCTTCTCTTCTCTTCTCTTCTCTTCTCTCTCTTCTCTTCTCTTCTCTTCTCTTCTCATTCAGTCTTCTCTTTCTCTTTCTCTTTCTCTTTTTTCTACTAGGGTTTTATGGGTTTTAGGTTTAGGGTTTTAGGGTTTTAGGGTTTTTAGGGTTTTAGGGTTTTAGGGTTTAGGGTTTTAGGGTTTTAGGGTTTAGGGTTTTAGGGTTTAGGGTTTTAGGGTTTTTAGG